>MDSZ01043162.1_pt1 | contig 66229 bp, 80 predicted proteins | sample 811201 | NCBI WGS metagenome assembly MDSZ01 (sample SAMN05326647, study PRJNA326480) | marine metagenome | isolation source: seawater | place: Indian Ocean: North | collected 2010
AAAATTCAATCTTTATCGAACTGCTTTGTCATTGAATCCCCCGCTGATTCTTACGCGGGCATTCTTAAGACAGATCAAGAGCAAGTGCAAATCATGAAACGAAGAGGCGGGGGTGGTTTTGATATCTCCACCATTAGACCAAAGGGTATGATCACGTCAAATGCTGCTAAAACAACAGATGGAATTGAAGTATTTTTAGATAGGTTTTCCAATTCTTGTCGAGAGGTAGCACAAGGAGGCCGAAGAGGTGCACTAATGTTATCAATATCAGTTCACCACCCGCAAATTATGGACTTTATTAAAATTAAGCGTGATTTAACAAGGGTTACAGGTGCCAATATATCTGTTAGGGTCTCTGATGATTTTATGAAAGCTGTCAAAGAAGAAAAGCCGTATATTGTAAAATGGCCTGTTGACTCACAAAACCCGGAAATGTGGGGATCTCGTAATGCCACTGAAGTATGGAACGCCCTAATCGAAGGGGCACATGCCTCAGCAGAACCTGGAGTTCTTTTCTGGGATACAGCGACTCGAATGACACCTTCCGATGCTTACACAGAAGACGGATTTGGTTCTGTATCGACCAATCCTTGTGGAGAGATTATTCTTTCACCTTATGATTCATGCAGGCTTATGTTAATGAATCTTACTTCATTTGTAGACAATGCATGGACAGACAAAGCTAGTTTTGACTGGGGTAAGTTTAGAAATTATTCTCGAAAAGCACAAAGACTTATGGACGATATGATCGAGCTGGAAATTGAACAGATAGACAAGATTCTTGTAAAAATTGACAATGATCCAGAAAGTGACCATGTTAAATATTATGAAAGAACGCTTTGGGAAAAAATTAAAGAAGTTGCTCAAAATGGTAGAAGAACAGGGCTAGGAGTAACGGGTCTTGGTGACACAATCGCAATGCTAGGCCAACAATATGGTGATGAAAAATCTATTGAAACAGTTGAAGAGATTTATAAGTGGTTATCACTTGCTTCATACGAAGAGTCAATTCAGCTTGCAAAAGAAAGAGGATCATTTCCTGTATTTGATTTAGAAAAAGAAAAAAGTCATCCGTTTCTTGATAGAATAATTTCTAGCTTGACTCCTGATGTTCAAGATGACTATAAAAAATATGGTCGTAGAAATATTGCAAATACTACAACGGCACCCGCTGGCTCTGTTTCTTGTCTTACACAAACGACGTCAGGTATTGAACCCGCCTTTATGCTTCATTATACACGTCGAAAGAAAGTACAAAATGGTGAAGAAGTGATGTTTATTGATGATCTAGGCGATGAATGGACAGAATTTACTGTTTATCATCATGCATTTAAGAAATGGATTGATTCTTCGATAGATCCTAATGTAGGATTAATTTCCACTGAAGACTTGGTGCAGATGAGTCCCTATGCTGGTGCGACAGCAAACGAGATTAACTGGAGAGCAAAAGTAAAGCTTCAATCTGTTGCACAAAAGTGGATTTGCCACGCTATTTCAAATACAACAAATCTTCCATCTGACATTGATGTGGAAACAGTCAAAGACATTTACATGCTTGGTTGGGAACTTGGATGTAAAGGTGTTACTGTTTATCGAGACGGTTCACGATCAGGGGTTCTTGTAGCCACTGACGATAAAAAAGAAGATTCAAATAATTTTGAAGAGCGCCACGCACCCAAAAGACCTGAAGTACTAGATTGTGACATTTATCACACATCTGTTAAGGGCCAGAAATGGGTAGTCCTTGTTGGTCTTCTTGACGGAAAGCCTTACGAAATCATTGGCGGCGAAGCTGAAAACATTGAAATTCCTAAAAAATACAAAAAAGGAAGACTTTCTAAAAGGTCTTTTAAAACAACTAACTCTAAATATGATCTTCATTTTGGAGCAGGGGATGACGTATTTGGAATTAGAGACATAGTAAGTGTATTTGATAACCCAAATTATGCAGGATACACAAGAACAATAAGCTTGGCACTTAGGCATGGTGCACCAGTACAGTATCTTGTAGAACAAATGCAAAAAGACAAAGAGATGGATATGTTTAGTTTTAGCAAGGTTATTGCAAGATGCTTAAAAAACTACATATCAGATGGAACAACATCGTCAGTAAAAATTTGCCCAGATTGCGGTGCTGAAGATTCTATTGTATATCAAGAAGGTTGTGCAACATGCAAAGTTTGCGGATCAAGTAAGTGTGGATAGGAGGTAGTTATGTTTTGGAATACGAATATTGATAATAAGATTGAAAAAGTGGATTTAAGAAAAAATCCCGTAATTATAACTGTAAATAAATTTAACGAAGACGCGGTTAAAAAGTTTAGAACTGATATAAACATGGCAGTAAACTCAGGTCAAAAAGTCGTTCCTATTGTAATTGATAGCTACGGAGGCCAAGTTTACTCTTTGATGGCAATGGTCTCCATGATAAAGGCATGTCCTTTACCCGTAGCAACAATTATTCAAGGAAAAGCAATGAGTTGCGGAATAGCTTTAGCAACATTTGGAACAGAAGGCATGAGATATATGGATCCTGATGCAACTGCAATGATTCATGAAGTGTCCTCGGGTTCGTGGGGCAAAAATGAAGAGATTCAAGCATCTGCTGAAGAAACTGCAAGACTTAATGAAAAACTATTGACAATGATGTCAAGAAATTGTGGTCATGCAGATGATTATTTTTCAAAAATCATTCATGAAAAAGGTCATGCAGACTGGTTTTTGGATGCAAAAGAAGTATTAAAACACAACATTGTAAGTCATTTAAGATTACCAAGTCTTGAAATTAACATTACAGCTGAAATAGATATAAAATAAAGTAGATAATTATTTTATTAAAAGCTCGCATTTTGCGGGCTTTTTTAATAATTATTTAAAAGTGATATAATAGTTGTGAGGTACTATGGAAGAAATACATCAATTTATTGGAAGCGTAAAGGCTTTAGAAAACTGGTTTCATGCAGCACATCATGTAACCAAAGGAATGGCATTTATTGCTGATCACGATATTCTATATGATAAAATTTATAATTTTTTTGGCGACTATTTTGACGCAATTGTAGAAAAGCTAATGGCACTAACTGGAAGTGAAATAATCGCATGCCCATCTATTATATCAAAATATTCAGGACATGTTTTAAATCAAATACCTTCCCCTGCTGATAAAGATGCTAGAGAGATAGCAGAAATATCTTTTAGTATTATTATTGAGCATCTTAAAGAAATAGAAAGAGCGTATGAGTGCTTTGAAAAGTTTGAAATAATGACAAAGGGCATGGACGACCTTTTGGCTTCTAATTACAATGAAATGGAAACATTTGTTTATTTTTTACAACGGAAATTAAAATGAAAAAAATAATTGATTATAATAAAAAAACATCAAAAGAATACGGCTGGAAGCCTGAGTGGTTTGGTTGCAAAAAATTTGATGAAAAACTAATTAAAGAAATTAAAAACTTTCAAAAAGAGCAAGGTGTAACGCAGGACGGAATGTTAGGGCCAGGAACCTTTAGAAGACTTGTAACTGATAGAGAATCAAAAATATCAGATTATCAACCTGATCATTGTAAAAATTCAGATCATATTGTTTGCAATGGAGAATTTGTAAGTATTAACTGGCCTAAGGTCGTTTTATGGGACGAAGGTTTAAAACTAGAAAAAGGCTGGCGTTCACATAAAGGAAAAAGAGATGTTAAAACTTTTATAAATCACTGGGACGTTTGTCTTAATTCTAAAATATGCGCAAGAGTCTTAGGGAAAAGGGGTCTTGCTGTCCAGTTTATGATTGACAATGACGGAACGATTTATCAAGGTTGTGATGCTAATCATATTGCATATCACGCAGGAGGTCGAGATTGGAACGCTTCTTCAATTGGTGTTGAAATATCAAATGCGCATAGTTTAAAATATCAAAGTTGGTATAAGAAAAATGGGTTCGGAGAAAGACCTGTTATTGAAAATGCATCAGTCCACGGTGTCAAACAAAAACCTTTTACTGGTTTCTACGACGTTCAGATCCAGGCTTTAAAAGCACTTTGGGAAGCGTGCCATAATTACTATGGTATTCCCTATGAAACCCCTCTAGACTCATCTGGCGCAATGTTAGAAACTGTTTCAAAAGATTGTGAGCACAATAATTTTCGTGGCTTTATTAATCACTTTCATTTAACTAGAAGAAAAATTGACTGTGCCGGACTGGATATTGAGACCTTATTAAAGGATATTAGATAATGTCAAAAAATCTAAGCGAAAATATTAAAAAGCTAATTAAAAAAGAGTACATTAAAAGCAAGCTTAAATCTATAATAGCTGAAAATGTAAAGCTTTTAATTGAAACAAAAATGAGAATTATTCATGATAAGTTTGAAGAACTTTTTAAAAACAAAGAAATAACTGAAGATGAATATAAAAGCGTTTTTAAATTTGATAAAGACAATAATTTTAAAGGTCCAAAAGGCACCTTTAGATATCCTATTTTTGCTGAAATGGTTTATAAAACTGTTGTTAATAAAGAAAATCATTCTTTTCAAGAAATGATAGATTCATTTCCAATGTTTGAGCAAAAAATCCTTGACGTATATAATAAAAAACTTCTTAAAAATCCAAGAATTCCAGGCACTTCAAATGAAGTTTATCCTATTGTCGATTTAATTGATAAAAAAGAGTTAACTTTTTCAAAATATTTAGAATATCTTGATTTATTAAATAGAACTGATGCAAGAACTGAAACATTACAATTGGTTCTTGATGAAGGGTTTAAAAAAAATAATCAAAATAACAAAAACTTTGAAATTATTTATAATGAAAAAGACTGGATTGTCGTGTATCCAAAAACTTATCTTGGGTCAATAGCTGTGGCTAGAATGGGGCCTGATTATAATTACTATACACCTCCAGACACCATCGGTAAAATAAACTGGTGTACTTCTGTAGACAGTCCAGGAAATATGTTTTTAAACTATAGCGTGCATATGAATCTTCATATGTATTACTTTATCAAAAAAAGTGGATTTAATTCAAGTGAATCAATTTACCATGAATCTAATAAAGGATTTCTTGAAAATTTTGTATTAGATTCCAATAGAAAAGTTTGTATTAGCATTAGAAAAGCTAATAATCAAGTAGGTCTAGCTTTTGGAACTGCATCTGTTAATGCAAATAACGATGCTTTTAAAGATGAACAAGAGTGCATTAATGCTGTAGGTCAAAAAATGATTGACTTAATAATTAAAGATGCAAAAAAGACAAACAGGCTTGAAATTTCTCTTTCAGACTATTATAAATCTGTTTCAACAAGGCAGTATTCTGATTTAAGAAAAGCAGTAAATTCAGACTTAGACTCTCTTAGCCATTTTGCAAAAGAAATACCTTATTATTTTAAATATAATAAAAATCCAGAAATTAGAAAACTAATACTTGAAGATAGCTATAGAGACATAGTGGCATATACTTCTTTTGCGATTCAAAACGGTGACCTAAAACCCACAGAAGAGGAAGCTAATTCTTATATTATTAGGACTCTATATAATGACAGCCTAGATGATTTAAGATTTAAGCCTGCTATGATTTTAAAAACTTTACAAAAATGTGGAGAAAAAATATGGGGCTCGACGATTAAAAGTATATTATCAAGCAACTCAAATACTAATGCAGTAATTAATGCAGTTTTTCAATATTGTAAAGAATATAATAGCGAAATGATATCAGAATTTATACTTCGAAGAAATAGCCAGCAATCAGCCATATTTCTTTCACAAAACAAGTATGCAACATCAAAACACATCAAGATGGTTTTACCTCTAATGTCTGGCTACGCACGAAGCAAAATATTAGAAAACGAAGAATTACCTGAGGATATTTTAAAAATACTATGTTCTGAACCTAGTAAATTTCCATGGTCTGAACATTTTAAGCTTGTTAGTCATAAAAACATGACAAAACAAACCTTGTACATATTTTGGAAATCTTGGTATTATCGACTTGACAAGTTTCCTGGAAAAGGAAAAAAAATACTAAGACACAATTTAGATAACATGGGAACATATGAGCTTGTTAAAGAAATATTATCTTCAAAAAATGTAACAAGTAATATTATTGATGAAATTATTCGAGACAAAATAATTCCAACTGATGATGTTTATCATGAAATATCTGGAAATCATTTTGTTGATCCAGAATACTTTGATAAAGCATTAACTGCTGTTGCACATCTTGATAAACTAAGAAGGGTAAAGTCAAAAATTGCAGAAAACCCCAATGCAAAACCGGAAACATTGCAAAGTTTATTTAAGTCTATTCAAGAAGAACGAGGCAAGAAAAGTCTCGCAGGAGCAAGAACTCATGATATAGTTATTAGTTTTGCAAAAAACCCTAATACTCCAAAAAATATTTTGGAGGTTATTTCAAAAGTAAATAGCTCAAAAGTAAGAGAAGAGCTTTGTAAAAACCCAAGTGCTCCACGAAGCTTTTTAATTAAGATGATAAAAGGATGGAAAAAAGAATACTCCGAAAGAACAAACTTATATGCTATCTATAATCCCTCAGCTCCTATTGAATATTTACTTTACTATATTGGATCTGACGGTCCTTATTATCAAAAAGCGGTTCAAAATGTTATGAAAAGAGAAGGTATAACAGTTGCAGATCAACATGATGCTTTTTATGAATTATGTCAAAAGTTAGGATATAGACCTGAAAAAATATTAAAACTTTAGTATAATCACTAAAAAAGGAGCTTTAATGAAAATAGATTTATACGGTGACGGAATTGGTTTTATTGAATATGATCAACATATGGGTGATGATGTAACAATTGTAAACGCAGCAAGGGTTTCTTTTGGAAAGAAAAAAGAGTCCCTAGATGAAAGAGATCAAAAGCTTATTAGATATCTTATTAAACACAAGCACACATCTACACTTGAGCACAATGTAGTTACATTTAGAATCAAAGTGCCGCTTTTTGTTGCAAGGCAGCACCATAGACATAGAACATGGTCTTATAATGAAATATCAAGAAGATATACGAATGTAGACATTTGCTTTTATGAACCTAAAGCTTATAGAACACAGCATAAATCTAATAGGCAAGCTTCCAATTTAGATGAACTAATTAACCCAGAAATTGAGTTTGATAAAACTACTGTTACTCAAAAAGTACACCAGCATCATAGAAGATCTATGAGACTTTACGATGACATGGTTTTTGCAGGTGTATGTAGAGAGCAAGCTAGAGGCGTGTTGCCACAAAACATGTATACAGAATATATGGCAACAGTTAATCTTAATAACTTGATTAAGTTTATTAATTTAAGAACTCATGAAGGCGCTCAAAAAGAAATTGTAGATCTTGCTCATGGCATGATAGAAATTTGTAAAGAGTTCTGGCCAAACATATTTAATATATATGAGGAGTTTAAAAATGAAAATATTAAGAAGTGAAATAAGAAAAATTATAAAAGAGCATCTTTTAAAACAATTTCTTTTAGAGGTCTCAAGAAAAGATATTCAAAATCAAGTTGAAGTTAATCTCTATGATCAATTTTCTTCTAGATTTAATGCCGCATCGACTCCAGAGGAATTTGATGAAGTTGAAAAAGAATATTTGGCTGCTGTAAATCAAGCTGTGGAAGAAGAAATGATTCGACAGCGTGGATCAAGAAAAGCTTCTCAGACTAAAGTAAAGATAAAAGATGCACAAAAATGGTCAGACTTAGATAATATGCAAAATACTTCTCTTGCACCCCAAAACAATCAATCTTTTGAACCATTTTATGATGACCAATCTCAAGACGTTATTGATGTAACAGACCCTGATAATCCTCAATTTGTAATGAATAGACGGGATTTTATTAGAAACTCTTTGCTAGGAACTGCTGCTGCGGCTTACACTTTAAAAACTGGTCTCGACTTTGAAGATATTGATGACGATATTAATTCTAAGTTAGATGCAGAGGAAAAAGAGGAACTGAGAACAAAAGAGATCGAAGAGAGCATGAGAGCGTTCTTCTACCGTAAATTTCCTCAATATATTGATAATTTTTATCATGATGATGCAAGGTTTAATAGTGGAACATTTTTTGTTATCGATACATCATGCTTAGGGTATCCTGGTACCAACAAGATGCCAATGTATGCTTACAATCATGAAAAAAAATCTTTGACCTTAGTCAAAAAAGATGCTCGTGATATATACGATGAGTGGACAAAAAATGGAGAGCCAACAAAAGACAACCCCCTCCCAGACAATGTTTACACATATGATACGCAGTATGGGCTTTGGGGAGACAATGTGGAAGGACCGTCAGTTTACGGTTATGGCTATTAATTGATAATACATGCAAGGAATTTAAAAATGAAAATATCGAAGTCAAGACTTAAAAAACTAATTAAAGAATCTATTAAAAATAACAATCCATATGAAAAGCATGGTAATCACTCGTACCAAAAAGCCAACAAGAAAAATACTCATTTGGATAAACCTACATCACATAGTTATATGAGTGGAGAAAATAAAGACTGGTTAGGAAAGGGCCCTGTTAACAAATTAATTTATGACTATTTAAAATCAATGGGCATGGTAGAATAAAAACAATATGTTAAGAAATATAATAAGAAAAATCATTGTTGAAAGAATACAATTAATACAAGAGGGTAAAAAAAACGAGTTTCTGAAACTTGTTAATAACAAAAAAATGTCTCAAGACAACTTTGAAAGCATGTTTAAGCCCAATGGAGACTTTAAGAAACCTTTTAGTGATATTCATTTTAGATATGTTTTATTTAATACAATAAACAAAGGTGAAAACCACAGTTTTAAAGATGTTACAGACATGTATCAAATATTTTACCAGAAAATATTTGATCCTTATAACAAAGGTATTTTAAAGGATCGTAGAATACCTGGGGAATCTTTTAAAAAATATCCTATTAACAATATAATTCAAAATCGTGAAGGAACATATAATTCTTTAATGAAACATATTAATATTTTAAAAAAGACTGATACAAGATCTAATGTCTTGCAAAATATTTTAGATAAAGGCTTTCAAGGAGATAGAAACAATTTTGAAGTTATCCATGAAGGTGATGACTGGATTGTAGTTTACCCCAAGACTTATTTAGGATCAATAGCAACAGCTAGAATGGGTCCAGATAAAAAATATTATACACCTCCTGAAGGCATAGGAAATTTAAACTGGTGTACTTCTATTGATAGTCTTGGCAACGCTTTTTTAAATTATCATGTAAGTTTAAATCTTCATATGTATTACTTTACTAAAAAAAGCGGATTTAATTCTAATGAATCAATCTACCATGAATCTAATAAAGAGTTTATTAAAAATTTTAAAGTAGATCCTAATAAAAAGCTTTGTGTGAGCATTGCAAAAAATAATGGTCTTATATCAATTACAAAAGACCATTCAACAGTTAACGGATTAAATGAAAGGATATCTGAAAAACAGATAAAGTCTATTATAGGAGACGATCTTCTTAGTGTTATTAAGTCTGATGCTTCTAGTCCTTCTAGACCGGAAATAGACCAAAAATCATATTATAAATCCATTTCAATAGAAATTTATAAAGATATGAGAAAGGCAAACAAAGAAAACATTGGTCTCTTTAGTAAAGAAGTTCAGCATTTAGCAGGCTATACAGAAAATTTAGAAATAATAAAAGAAATACTTGATGATCCAGAGACAATATTAATTAATGCTTTAGTTAAAGGATATAAGAATCAAAGTGATAAAATAACAAGATTCTTGTATGAAAACGAAGATCTAATTTTAAGCATAAATCCCAGGTTAAAAAATGTAGGTATTTTTGAATTTAATAAAAGGTATGCTTCAAACATAACAATAGACGAATTTATCAATGATCTTCCTGAGCTCAAGGATAAAAGCTCTCTAAAGTTTTACGGTTCCGACATCGATATTTGGTTTCCTGGCGTAATGATGAGCTTATTTGAATATAACAGAGACTACGAAATAGCAAATGTTATAATTCATGATGACGTTAAATATTTAAAAATGTTTCTTAAATATGCAAATATACCTGCCATTTCTAGCGGCAATATTCCTTACCAAAAAGCAATACAGGATAATATTGAATACATACTTGATAATGTTCCATCTTTTGCTACGATGAAAGCACCAGGTATAACCATACCTTTCTCACTTGTTTTTAAAAAATTTAAGAATGATAAAAAGGCAATGATTCCTTATATTATTAGTTTAATGACTTACAAATTAAACCTAGAAGAATCAGATGCAATAAAAGAAAATATTGAAAATATTATTAACAATATTATTCAGAAAAAAGATGTTAAGTCTGCTACTGCACTAGCTTTTGCATTCGAGCTATGTAAAGCAGAAGATTCTTCGCTTTTTAATTATTTTTTAAAGTTTAAAAGAAAACTTAAAAAAATTACTATTGTCAAAAGTAGAGAAGAAAATACAAAAATCGTTGAAGGGCTAGCCAAAAGAAATCAATACCAAGATGCTTATAAGCATATGAAATCGATGCAAAATACTTTTCATGATACTTGCGATTATTTTGATGGATTAATTACAGTAATTGGAAGGAATGCTGTTTATTGGTATGATGAAAACCCAATGTTTGCAAATGTAAAATCAGAAACTTTGGAAAAAATATATCAAAATGTACTTCTTTTTTCTCTAGACGCCGGCCTTGATTTTCTTAAAAAGAAAGAAAGAGATTCATTATTCGTAAGAAGCAATGAAAAATATCCTAAACTTGCAACATTAGAAGAACTTCACAAAGTTTTATTAAAGCATCGCTTGCATACACCAGAAACTGAAGCTGCAACACATTGTTTTTACAATTTTGGATATGTTTATTTTGATGTAGAGGGTAATTTTGATGCAGATGCAATTTTAAAAAATGCTCATGAAGATTTAATTAAAAATGGATATGCCATTGTTTCAAAACCTTACTTTGAAGAACAATCTACTAATGATGTAGTTTTTCCTTTTGGAGAAGAATCTCATTTATTTAACCCAGATGAAGCTTTTATCATTAAACACTATGGAGATGTATTTGCATGAAAAGAAAACCTATTTCCAAAACACAGCAAATAAGAAGATTGCTTGAAAATGTACCAGAAAGACTTGAAGTGCCTTTTAAGCGTGCTGTCTTAAAAATACCAAGATCTAATTTAATGGCTGAGGTAGGAACATTGCCAATTAGAGGGGTTATTAATCTTGAAGAAAGGGTTCCAAACTTATTGTCAATTGGTGATCTTAACTCGACAGGAGGTATAGAAATAGGAAAAGGTGAGCTTCTTGCTGCCCTGGCTTTTAAAGAAGGCAAATTAAATGTTGAAAGAAATGGTCCCTATGACGTCGAAATAGAAGGGACACCGTGGCATGTTAAAGCTTATAATCCCAATCATGGTTTAAGGTTTAGTAACAAAGAAGAACACTCTATTAGAAACACTGCAATCTTTCAGCAGCTACCAGAAAGGTTGCAATACGTTTCTTTAGAGATTAATAATACAGATCTAGTTTTGTCAATGCAAAAATGGTACAAACAGTTTAAGATGTATGATGAAAATGAAAACATAATAGATTCAGACTATCATTTGTTTGACACGTGGTCAAAGCAGTGTGTTCGAGCGGCTTTAGGAGAGGCAATAGGTGTTATATGGTTTTACAATAACCATTTTGTAGTTTCACACGCAAGGGATCTTATATTTTTTGGGACAACCCAAGACGGAAGAATTGTTTTGAAGTGTAATAAATTGTTTGCAAAAGACATGACACTAATGGAACCTTACACCTTTGATGACATGAAAGAGAGGGTTCTTAAGAGATAGTTATAATAATTCCAAATTTAAGAAACTTCATTTAATTATTAGCAAAATATAATCAGTAATGATAATTATGTTATATAAAAAATAGAGGAATAATAATGAATTTTATAACTAATGACATTGGACTTGCAGCATATCTTTTAATGAAAAGCATACCTGTTGTTAGGGTAAAAAATGGCAGGCCTTTTGAGTTTGAGTTTGAAAATAAAGATAATATTTGTAACAAGCTTTCTATTGAATTTTTAAATAGCGAATCTTCTCGATTTGATGATTCAATAAAAAAAATTAAATTAATTTTGAAAAATTCAAATTAGTAGAATAGATATTTGTGTTACAGTTCCTTTGTTGGGTTAAAGTTTAGTTTAGATTAAAGTTTAGTTTTTTGTTTAGTTAAAAATATATTATAGCAATTTTAACAAAACGGAGGAAAAAATGGCTATTAGAACACAAATAAGAATGCAACAAATTACCGCCTCTTTTGGTAATGCAGTCGGAAAAATTAGAGACGATGCAGTAGTTAGAACTTCATTTAACGCAATGGGAAATGTACCTAACTTATCAGGATCACTTTCTGAAATGGCTTCTGCAATTAAAAGAATTAATGGTGGTGCAATTTTTGCTGGAACCGCTGCTTCTACTTTAAAAGATGCATCGTCAGTGGATCGTATTACGTATATTAATGGTGCTGGTACGATATTTAAATCTGAAGATGGTACAGAGACAGCGTTAACAATTGGTAGTAGTACTGGTGATGATAAAACAGTTACTGCAGGTGGAACGATTAAAGTAGATACCATTACAGATACAGATGGATCAAGTGGTGTTTCTGTTGAAGATGTTAGACTTTTAGACGGTCAAGTAACAATTACAGACGACAAGAAGTTAATGTTTGGTAGTGCTTCTGGCGGCGATGCTTCTATTGAATATGATGAAGATGGAGACGATGTTCTTCAAATTGCTGGTGCTAATGTGCGTATTGGTCATGGTGCAGCTACACAGCTTCAGTTTCGTGACTCTGCTGTACACATCAGTTCAGATGCTGATGGATACTTAAGTGCCCAAGCTGATACTGGTGTTAATATTAACGTTAACGGTACTGACGAAATAGCAGTTACTGCAACTGAGTCAACGTTTGGTGGAAACATTGCAATTCCAAATGACGGTACAATTGGTTCCGCAGGTGCTGCTAGCGCAATGACAATTGCTAGTGATGGTATTGTTACATTTGTTGATGATATCAAGCTTAAAAACGACGGTACGATTGGTGCAGTTGGTGCTCCATCTGCAATAACACTTGGTTCAACAGGTATTGTTACTTTTAATGATGACATTAAGCTTAAAGACGAAGGTACAATTGGAAATGCCTCTGTAGCAGAAATGATACAGCTTGAAACAGGCGGTAATGTTGAAGTTAAAAACGATCTTAAAGTTACAGGTGGAGACATCATATTCGGGAATGGTCAAAATGCTAATCTTGATGTTGCAGACGTTTCAGGGGCAAACCAAGCAGGAAAATCTTTAACCATTCTTGGTGGTGCTGGTACTGGTACAGGTGATGGTGGTTCAATTGTTTTTCAAGTTGCAGACGGTGGCAATACAGGTTCAAGTGTTAACGCACATGAAACTGCATTGACAATTGCTGACGATAAAACAGTTACAGCTGCAGGTAATGTAGTAATTACTGGAAACTTAGATGTTAATGGTACAACTACTACTATTGACACAACAAACCTCTCTGTGGAAGATTCAATTATTGCTCTTGGTGTTTCTGGTTCAGACGGTAGTTACACTTCAACAGGTCAGCGTGGTATTCTTTTTCCAATAGGTGCAAACCATTCTAAGGTGGCAGGCTTTTATTATGACAGTGAAAGATTTAAACTTGCAAAAACACTAACAGGCCCAACATCTGGATCTTTTGGTACTATCGCTGACGGGGATCATCAAACTTTACAATTAGGTAAAGTAGAAGTAGGCGGTACTTCTGATAGTATGTCTCTTACTGAATCTGGTGAAAGTTTAACCCTTGCTGCTGGTAATCGATTTTTAATTGACTCTGTTAACGCTATTAGACTTGATTCCGCTTCTGGCGATATCTCGTTCTTAGATGATGGCACAGAGCAACTTGCTATCGATATGGATGGAACTGCTGGTGAAATTGCCATACAGCTTAAAGTTGATTCTGATGACTTGGTCTTCAAGCAATATGATGGCACTGAAGTCCTTAGATTAACTGACGCTGGTGATGTTGAAGTTAAAGACGATCTTCATCTTAAGTCTGATGAAGGGGTTCTTGGGTTTGGTGCTGACGCTAGTCCTGATACTACACTAACTCACGTCACTGATACTGGTCTTCTTTTAAACAGCACAAGACAACTTCAGTTTTCTGATGCAAACTCTTTCATCTCTAATCCAGGCGCTGGACTTAAACTAACAGATCACGCTGTAATTGAAGTTGAAGCTGCAACATCGATCCAGATGGATTCACCTATCATTGACTTTGAAGACGACGGTGTTGTTCTTCAATTTGGTGATGGAGATGATGTTACTTTGACTCATGTACACGATACTGGTCTTTTATTAAACAGTTCAAGACAGATTCAGTTTGGAGATTCAGCTACTCACATTAAACAAGTATCTGATTCAAATCTTGAAATTGAAGCAGATGGATCTGTTATTTTAGATGCACCTGAGGTGCTACTTGAGGACAATACTGTTGCATTAAAGCTAGGTTCTGCACAACAATTCGTGTTAACTCATGCTAATGACAATACAGGTGCTACAATTACATCTACACATAGGTTAAACTTTGGTGCTCCTAATAGAACAATATCAGACGATGGAACTGGTATTACTATGGAAGCTCAGTATATAGCTGTTGGAAACAGAAACGTTGGACCAGGTAAGATTAGATTTCAAGAAAACACTGGCGATGGTTCACATTTTGCTGAAATTCAAGGAAGAGCTGTTGGTTCAAGTTATGGCTTGGTTTTACCTGAAGCTGGAGGAACGGCCGGTCAGTTTCTTAAGGTTGATTCTATTGATGGTATTAATAGACAGCTTATATTTGCTGATGTTGGTGCTGGTGCATCTTCAAAAATCATTACTAATGTTACAGCAAGTGTTCCTGCAGGTCAAAAATACAGTGGTGCATCTACAAGCTTTGACTTAAGTGCTGTATCAGAAGCTAACGCTATTAATGCAGTTGATGTTTTTGTTAATGGTCAACTACTGCAATCAAGTTCTGTTGCTTATGGTGCATTGGCAGCGTCGTCAGCTGGTGATTATGCAGTTAATACTGACTCTATGGCAGCATCACATGTTAAGTTTACTTTTGACATTGAGCAAGATGACACTGTTTCAATTATTGTTAGAGCATAATTTAAACGCCTTGAGCGCTTAATATTTTGCTTTACAAATTATTTGCCGGAAACAATTTTGTTTCCGGCATTTTTTTTAACAAAGTAATATATATTAATAAAATAAAAAAAAGAGGTGAAAAATGTCAGCTGAAAAAGATGAAATTTTACAAGAAATATTTAGTCTAAACTTTGAAGACAAGTTTGCAAACTCTTTGCAACAAATACATAATTTTATAGATCAATTAATAATTGAATCATCTTCAAATGAGTTTAACAAAGAGACACATGTTAAAAACTTAATTAACTTAAAATCATTTATTGACAATAGCATTTTTGAATATAAGCTTAAGTCTTTTTTAAGTGAATTGGTTAAGTCTAAAAAAAAAGAAAATCAAGACAAAAAAGAATTAAAGAATCAAGAAGAATCGTTGGAAGTAGACCAGTCAAACTAAAGGAAAAAAGAAGTCATGTATTATAGTTTTATTTTGTTTTATTTGCTTTTAAGCTTTTTGTATTTTATTAATATTAAAATATTTGCCAGTATTTTAGAAAAAATATATCAAAATGCTTCAAGCAAAAATAGAAAAAATATTAAAGAAACAAAGGTTTTAATTGAGTCAAGAAAAAAGATATACATTATTTTAACTTGGCCTTTGTATGAGATTTATTTGCTAATCAATAAAAATGAATGAAGACATTTTGCATTTAGGATATTTAACTTTAAGACTTTCAAGAGAAAAACAACGCCAAAAAATAGGTGAAGAAGAAGTTAAATCTAGAATTTATTTGCTGCACATTAATGGAAATATTAATCTTAAAATTGAAGAAGACGATCACATAACTTATAATAAAAAAGGTATTGTAAACTCTGCTCCAAAGATTGCACCAAGTGAATATCCTAGTTGGGCAAAAAAACTAGAAAGAGAAATAGCAAAAAAGACACACCCGGATAAATTGTCAGGATTATCAGAGTCTGAAATTGAAGAGAAAACAGAAATATTTTTAAAAGCTAAAGATAAGATTAAAAATAAAAAGTTTATTGATTTACTTCCCATTGCATTATCATTAGGTATTGACTTTTCAAAATACAGTACTAATTTTAAAAGTGATATTGTAAATAGAATAAGAGAGATTCAGATTGAAATTAACGAAATACAAAATACAATTTACTGGCAATGGGAGTCTTATAATGAAGATCAAAAAATTCAAGCAATTAATTTAATTTTGGAAAGGTCTGGAATTAAAAGATCCAAAGAAGATATTAAAAAAGCAGTTAATAAAAGAATAAAAAGAAAAACAGGAACAAGACCTAAAACTTTAAAAGAAATAAGAGGTCTAAAATAGTGTAATTTTATTTCATTTTTATTATATTAAAAATAAAAAGGAGAAATTATTATGCCCGAAGGCCCAGAAGTAAAAACAACTGTAGATTTTTTAAAAACATACGCAGGGAAAACAATAACCAATTTTTCCGTTTTATCAGGAAGATATACTAAAAAAAGCGGTATTGAAAATATCTCTAATATTGATTTGCCTGTAAAAATTAAAAGTGTAGACTGTAAAGGAAAGTTCATTTATTTTACTTTTTTATATGAGGATATTAACAAAGAGTGTTATCTTTTTAATACTTTAGGTATGACAGGTATGTGGTCAGATAAAATGACAAAGCATGCAAGATTTTCAATATCGTTTCATGAAGATTTGGTGCTATATTATAATGATACTAGAAATTTTGGCACTTTAAAATTTGTCCTATCTAAAGATTCCCTAGATAAAAAGCTAAACACTTTGGGTCCCGATGTCTTAGATTGTCAAATTGACTGGCTAGGATTTAAGAATAGATTTATGAATAAACCTAATAAAACAATTGCAGAATGTCTTATGAACCAATCTGTAATTTGTGGCGTAGGCAATTATTTAAAATCTGAAATTCTTTATGCATCTAAAATCTCTCCACACAGGCTTATTAAGGATATAACAGATAACGAATGGCATTTTTTGTACTTTTATTCGATTGCTATTCCTAAAAGATCTTATACGCTTGGTGGGGCAACCATTAAAGACTATAGAAGTCCAAATGGAAAAAAAGGAGAATTTAGTAGAAGATTTGCAGTTTATAATTGTAAACTTGACCCTAAAAATAATATAATTGTTAAAGAAACAACAAAAGATAAAAGAAGCACTTATTGGGTGCCGGAAATTCAAAAATAACAAAGGAGTAAGTATGGATAAAACTTTTAAATTAACTGACGAAGCTATTGCACATATTGTAAAGCTTTTACAAATTGGTTTGCTTGAAGGAACAGATATAACAGATCACTTTAGAAGAATAACCTTAGAATCTGATGATGAAGGGCAACTTTATCTGTCTGAAGATTATTTGTCATCATTTAATAGATCTCTAGAAAAGATGGAAGAATTTATTAAAGAGCAATCTGACCAAGAAGATAAAGGGGAATAACATGTCTTGTAAACTTGAAGCAATGTTTTTACTAAGAAAAGAATTTATAGATAGGCTTGAAAAAGAAATACCAGGAAGCTATCCTGAGGTTCCTGTTGATCTTAGGTCAAAAAATGGACAAAAGCTTTGTCGTGATCTCGCCCTAAAAGGTGTCGAAGAAATGTTTGAAGCTTTGCAGCATCTTAAAAACTGGAAAGATCACAAGCTAACAGAGTCACCCGATGTTGACGGTGAAGAGTATTTAGAAGAAATCGTAGATGCTTTTAATTATTTCTTTTCTTTAATCATTGCTTCAGGCTTTACACATGAAGACCTTTATAAAGCATACATTAAAAAAGACAAAAAAATACATGAAAGATTAACAAACAAATATTGAGGTGAACATTGACATTTAAAGAAATGCTACATAAACAATTGCAATATAACAAAAAAATTGTTGGAAGATCAGACCAATTATCTCAAAGCCTAAAAGAAAAAATAACACAAGAAAACGTTTTATGTGCGCATGCAGAATTAAGTGCACTAGTTAATGCAACAAATTATAAAAACCACCATTTACATTCTGAGCCATTAGCAAGCAGAAAAACTGTTCTATATGAAACTGTCGATGTTATTAGATATATGATGGCAACTTTAAACACCTGGGGAATTACATCAACAGAGTTTGAAAGTGCTTTTAATAAAAAAGATATATACCTTAACAAACATTACGAATTACAGCAAAAAGAATGGAACCCAGATCAACCTGTTGCAATTGTTGATATTGATGATGTGTTAGCTAATTTTAGAGCTGGGTTCTCTGAATGGCTTTATAATAAGTTTGGTGTAAGAGCTGATGTAAATTCTAAAGAATATTATTTTATTACTGCTTTGTCAAAAATAAACTTAAATTCAGAATCTGTGTTTAAAATGTTTCTTGATGACGAAGGTTTTGCAAACTTAACTATAAACACTGATACCCTGGAGCTTTTACATCAATTAAAGCACAAGGGTTACTGGATTCATCTTTTAACAGCACGTCCCGAAGAAGAGCTACAATGTTTATATGATACATATTTTTGGATATGGCAGCAACGTATTCCATGTGATGCAATAAGTTTTTCACCTGAAAAGTTTAGATGGTGTGCAAAATCAAAATATTATGATGCTAATGCTATTAAGTTTGCAATTGATGATGCTCCAAAACATGCAAATGATTATGCAAATCACGGTATTAAATGCTTGGTGCCACTAAAATCATATAATGATCATTTAAATCATGAAAATATTTTTCACTTTACTAATTATTATAGTGCTATTGATATAGTAAAGGAGGTAGAATGATAATATTTTTAATAACAGCCCTAGCTTTCGGTCAAGAAGATGATAGAAAAATAAGATATCAAAAAGAAACTGAAATTGATTTTGACGGCCTGGAAATAACAGGTGAGCTAATAAAACCTACAGGAGCCCTAATCGTTGAAAGAAGCGGTGTAAAATTTAACCCTTTGATCGAGCTAAGAACTGACTGGAATCAAGAAATGTTGCTATCAGTAAAAGAGATAAAATAATTCTGAAAATTAAAGTTGTGCCTTATATTTATTAATATTGAACATTGGAGATCTAATGAAAATTTCTAAACATAAAATTAAATTACTTGTAGCTGAGGCGATGAGAAAAAGCATTAAAGAAGAGAAGAGCGCAGATCAAAGTAAAGGAAGTTCAGCTTCAGACAATGCAAAAAAAATACAGGTAGAAAAATCAGATGCTGTATACAATGAATTAATGAATCAATTAAACAACATAGACGTGGAATCAGATCTTCTTAGAACTCACGTATCACAACTTGTTGCAGCGATGAGAATGTATGTAGATCCAGCTTCTTACGACAGAGAAGACGGCGGAATATTTTCAAGCAAAGAAGAGGATGCCAAACAAAATAAAGCTATTTTAGATATTTTAACTGATCCTCATATTAAAGCTCTTAAAGAAGCAGATCCTTTTTATAGAAGAACTGTTTATGCTGCAGCGACTAAAGGCTTGGAGCCTGATTTCGCAGAAGAGATATCCAGCTTATTGCAAGAAAAAGGTTTTTCTTTGCCTGATGAAAAAGACTTGGCAAAATCAGAGCTTTATAAAAATGCAAAATCTGAAGTTGACAACTCACCTTTGTTTAAGGCTTTAAAGGTCTCGCCGTCAAGTCCTTCAGAAAAGTCTACATACACGGGTGAAGAGGACAAGGAAGCTAACGAGTCTAAAACAATGAATGAAAATAAAATTAGAGCAATTATTCGACACGAGCTAATTCAGTCTATGAGAAAATAATATTTTATTTTTTAAAAAGAAAAGCCGGCATTTGCCGGCTTTTTTATTGCTCGCTATTTAAAAATGTTTATTTTAAAATCAAGTGATAAAGTTTGTAATGAAAACCTTCAACAGAGTTTAAAGAAGAGACGCTAGTAATTAAATCATGCATTTCTTCTTTTTCTTGTTTGCTTGCACCTAACCACATGTATTTTATTCTTTTAAGAGCACTCATTTTTTTTACAATTTTTTCAAAAGCATCTATGCTTCTTTTAATTTCTTCTTTTCCCTGGCTTGTTAAGTTAAGAGGAGAATAATGAGCACCAATTTTATAAGCTATTAATGCTTTTTTAAGACCACTCGCGCCTGATTGAGAAATAATATTTGCCGCTTCTTGAAGTGCCCTAAGAGATTTATATACAGCATCAAAATTACATTTATAATCTTTGTTTTCGCCAAGATTAATATTAAAGCTCATTATTGTATTTTCTAGTTCAATCATGTCTCTAAGATTTTTAAAATCTTTCATGTTAACCTTGTTAAACCTATCCAATGCACGTCGAGCTGATCTTTCACTTTGTCTTCTTAAAAACTCAACATAAAGTTCAGCAAATCCGTATGCACCAGAAATATTGTTTGCATTTTTAATTTTTTCTTTAAGCTCTTCATCATCAAAGTCACCTGGCATTTTTGGGTTTGTATCCCATTGAAAACCATCTGAGCTTGATCCTGCGGGCTCCTCATATGACATTTGAGGTTTGTTAGTCAGCTCATCATAAATAGCATTGATTTCTTGAGTTGTTTCTGTTGCATCTAGTTGCTCTTCTTCAGAATCACCTGCAAGGTCTGGATGATGCTTGCTCAATAGTTTTCTATACGCTTTTTTTAATTCTTTTTCGTTATCTTTATTAGAATATAACGAAGTCCTCTCAGCTGCTGTAAGTGCTTCTATAATAAACTGTCTAAGAATCTTTCTATTCATGTAGTCTCCAATAAAATTATTTTTAGTTGTAAATAAATATACACTTTATTATAATAAAATAAAATAATTATCAAGGAGAATATATGCCACAAAATTTAGACTTAGAACCAATTAGTCTTCCAATGGACTTAAAGTTTGGAGAAAAACCAAGCACGATATTTTATAATAATTTACAAGCTCTTAAAGTAGAACTTGTTGATGCGCCTACGAGATCACAGGCACTTAACGTTGCATGGCAATATGTAAAAGCAACCTGGGCAGATCATCATGATGATACAAATCCTGCAACAGCGTCACTACAAGAGTTATCTGCAAATTTAGAAGATGTCTTAAACTTCAGAGCACTTCCAACCCCAATGGAATGCCTAGGCTTTACTTTTAAATTAAGTGGCTTATCTTTTCAAGAGGTTACCCACATTATTCGACATCGTGCTGGATCTTTTGCTGCACAATGTACAGGCGATAGAGACCTTAGAAACGATCCCGCAGTAATTCCAGAAGCTGTTCAGAATTCACCTGAGTTTCTTGATAGGTGGATTAAATTAGTAAATGAATCAAAACAGCTATATGCTGATATGACAGACTCCAAGGCAGTATCTATGATGGATGCTCGAATGATCCTTCCAAAAGCAATGACATCTTTTTATCTTATGAGATTAAATTTAAAAGACTTGCTAGGCTTTATTGCACAAAGACAGGATATGCAAATTCAACCTGCAGCTGATAACTTGCTTGCAGCATATATGGCAAGGGAGGTGCTTAAGGTGTTACCTGAAGCAAGTACTCGAATTAACTTTAATAAGCCTGATATGCATTATGTAAAGACTTTTAGAGTTCCAGACGGTAAAGGCGGTTTTACTTCAAGAGGTACAAATCTTTATTGGCCAGAACCAAAAAACGACAAGTTCGAATATCATCCTAATGATTCAATCTATCAGTCTCGACGCGAGGATATTAATGGTACAGATAATCCAGGATGCGATACTATTTTTACAAGACTATGGGAATCAGCTTTGGATGAAGTTAAAGAGATGACCGACTCTCATAATAAATTTATGGGAAGATAGGTTGTACTTTGTAGCAATGTGGTAGGATACTATTTATCTTCAGTTCCTGCCACTTTTGTTGCTTTTGTCTTTTTAGGTGGCTTTATTCCGTCTTTTCCAAATAGCTCTGATTCCATTGCCCTTCTATCAATAAGATTTTGAAGCCTTTTTCCTTTAGAGGTTACTGCAATTCCCTTTAAAACATTTTGTGCAGCTTTATATCGGCCTCTATTGATAAGTCTGATAATATATTCAATGGCTTGAAGATAACCTTTTTCTGGATGCTTAGCTTCCCAACCAGAATTAAATGCAAGACTAGTTAAGGCGTCAAACATTGATTGAGTTATTGGTTTTGTGATTCTGCTTTTGAATTGCATATGAATAATCAAGTCTTCATAAAATATTTCCTTAATATCTTTATCCTCCATTAAAAATGCGTCTAAAGATATTTGTGTGTTTGCCTCTATGTTGGCTTTTGTGCAAATTTCAAAAATATTATGAAGACTATACATTGAAAACTCTTCTGCCGTTTTAATTGCATGACCTACACCAATTGTAGGAGTTCCTATACATTTTTCAAATGATTCAGCAGGAGCAGGGACAGACCCGAATCTATCTATAACTTTTTTTAACTTTGGTGAAGTTTCCCAAAGTTCTTTACCACCATCAGGAAACTTTTTTATAAAAGCTTTTTTCCCCATATAAGCTTTCATGTCATCGTAAATATAAGGTATAGGTGATTCTAATTTCCATAGCTCATCTTTACTTTCTTGAGTTATGTCTTTGTAATATTTTGCAGGTTTCCATTTTTTTGTTTGGGCACCTTCAAATTCAACAGTACCTAAACGAAAGCCACCACTATCTAAATCTTCTATTCCCTTTTCATCACCAACAACATCAACTTTTGGATATTCTTGTTCTAATAAAATTTTTTTAATTTGATTTCTAATAATTTTTCTAGTTTTACTAATTTTCATTTAAAAACCTCGTTCACATTTTAATATTTTTTATTAGTATAATTATGTAATGAATTTTGTATATCCTGATAATATATATTATTGTGTTACAATAAGGCAATGTAAATGGAACAAACAGTAAAAGAAAAATTAAAGTGTGTTATATTTGAAAGAATTTCAAATATTTCTGCTGAAAAATTACCAAAAGATAGCAAATATCCTGTGTCTTTAACAATGACAGTTTATCCAACTCGCCCTAGTCAACTTTCATTAACTAGCCCGACATATAGTGATAACTATATCATGATATCTAAAGGCTTAGCTAGTCAGCTATCGAAAACAATAACAGTAAAAGGTGATTATGCAAAACGAGGAAATACTAATTTAAAAACACTTAGGCTTAAAATAAATAAAAGTGACTGGCCTGAAGAATGGGACTTTCCTAACACAGAATTAGAAAGACGCCTTTTTTTACAAAACTTTAGATTGACAAACTTAGATATTATATCTGGATTTGATGAGGGCGGCGAAGATTACGAAAAACTCTTTAAACCAGAAGACGATGAAATTGAAATTGATTTTGAAGAAGATTCAAGCGAAAGTTCTGAAAATATATCTCAAGAAGAAGAGTCCGATGAAAAGGCCGATATCCAGGATGTTTTTGATATGCTTGAGATACTAGAAATAGATACCCAGGAAAATGAATATCATGAAATATCTTCTTTGATAACTCAAATTAAAATAGAAATAATTAAAGATGTACTTAAATCCAGAAGAGGTGAAAAATGAAAATTAATAGAAGAGATTTAAAAAAGCTTATTGCATCAAAGCTAGAATCTTCAAAAGAACTTAAAAGATTAAATGAAAAGTTTTATCCAAAATCAGTAAGAAAGCTAGGAAAAGACGACGATAGAAGAGGAAATAAAGTTTCTCATGAATTTGAAGGAGAACTAGAACCAACAATGATGTCTGAGCTTGATCCAGAAGTCTATCCTTTTGCTGATCCTGCCCACGAAGATCATGAAGAAATGAAAAAAGTCTTTTCTGATAACCCAGAAGCTTTTTCTGATTATAGACAAGATGCAAGAATTAAATCAATGTTTTATGGAAAATCTGGTGAGAAAAAGACCCATATGCCAAAAATTGATCCTTCAGACTTAGAAGGCGTTAGAGGTTTAAGGCTTCCTGACGATATGACTCTAACCCAGGCAAATAGAGAGCTAAGCTCTCAATCAAGAGAGCTGCTGTCACCTTATGATGAAGGAGGTGAATCTTTCTCTAGCGACATGAGTACAAGAAGGGGCCCTAGCAAGCAAAGAAGAAAATCAAATGCAATGATGGCCTTAGAAAACACACAGATTAAAATTCAGGAAAAAATCATTGAGCTTGAAGAAGAGGGCGGTCAAAACGATAGAATAGCCTATTTAAGAGAACTTTATAGCGATTTACAATCTGTTGCCGATACCTTATCTTCAATTAATATCTAAAACCTGGAGATTTTAAATGATTTTAACAAAATCAGAAATAAGAGAACTAATTATCGAATGTCTTTTGCTTGAATCAAAATTATCAAAGTTTAAAGACTTGCTAGCATTGGGAAAAATTAATCAAGAGGATCTTGATAAAATGTGGCATCCGACGCAAAACCGATGGCGAAGTCCTTTTAACAGTGATCTGTACAGAGCGATTGTATATAATTCATTAATGGCAGATGAAAATCATAGTATTAATGATTATAAAGCTGGGTTTCCCTTAATTAAAACCAACGTTTTGGAACCTTACAAACAGACTAACGGAAGAATTCCTGAAATTTTTAATCCCGATGCTGGAGAAGAAAATGTATTAAATTTTGATATTAACGAAATTCTCGCTAACAAAACAGCAACTTATAATCAATTAGAAATGTTTGTAAATGCTAAAAAAGAATCAAAAAGAGATACTGGGGTTCTTCAAAGGATTATTGATAGAGCAATTAGCGAAGAGCCAAACGAGGACTTGGAGCTAATACACACTGATAGTAATTGGGTAATTATGTATCCTAAGTCTTACAAGGGCTCAATAGCTGTTTCAAAAATGGGTGGTGATTTAAAATATTACGGCAATGCAACACAGCAAAACTCATCAATTGGTAGAATCCCTTGGTGTATTGCTCCGGATACAACTGGTAACATGTTTTTAAATTATCATCGAAGATTAAACCTTCACATGTATATTGCAACAAGGGTTGGAGACGGTTATAGAAATGGTGATGCAAATAAAAAAATATGCATTTCTTTTTCAAAAAATCACGGATTTGTTAGATTAGTAGAAAAGGCAGGTTCAACAGTTGACTCTAATAATAGAAATCTAAGTGAAAAGTCAGTAAAAAAATTAATAACCAAAGCAGTATACGAAAAGCTTGTTAATGATGCTGAATTACCTTCAAGAAAAGAGATGGATGAAATATCTTACTATAAATCTATAAATTTAGAACAGTTTAAAAATATTGAAAATGCTATTGATGAAAACAGTGAACAAGATTTTGCAAGATGGTTGCAAGAGGTTTCAAAAATTGTAAAAAACACTGATGAACTACTAGTCTTAAAATACGTTTATGAAAATTATCAAGACCAAAGATTAATAATGAACGCCTTTAATGAGTCACGACATTTTAATAAAAACTTTATTTTAAATGCGCAACAATCAGGAGTAAACATCGTGCCACTCCACAGATTGTTAATTGATGAAAAATATTTATTTAAGGTTACTAAAACAATTCTTAGCATAGAATTTAAAGAGTTAATCTCTAACCAGAACCGTCTAGACATGCTAAAAATGATGGCTGTAACAAGTCCACTGGCTTTTCCCGAAGATATTCAAATTAGCATTGCTAACTTCTGCAAAGAGACTTTAAGTTCAGTTAGCAAGAGAAGATATGCATATCAAGGTGAAAAGGGTCAAACCAGTATTGTAAAAAAAATATTAATGCATGATGAAACTTGGTCAATTTCAAATGTCTATGAACCAAGCCTTGAAGCAATTCAATCCATGCTGGACAAAGAGCACTTTGAAAGGTATCTTGATGACTACCCATATATTTCTAATTTTATATACAGTGATATTGAAACTTATTTTAATGCGTATCGGGCTAGAGCAAAATCTTATAAAGCAGAACAGCGAGAAGCGCGAAAAAAAGGCAAACGTGCAAATAAAAACCCTAGAGTTTTTCAGTTTGGATTAGTTCCTTCAAACGAACGCATGATTGAACTACTTGATTTAAGAAATGACCTCGATCATGACTTTATACTTTCAGCATTGTTACCTTACTTGGGCGCAACTGAACATAATCCAATTTCATTTGGTATTGATCCAGAAATAGTTACTAAGTCTCTAGAGTTTTATAAAATTCTTTCCAAAAGAAATAAAAAGTCTTTTCTTAGAAATTGTTATGGGTACGAAAGCTCAATGATTCAAAAAGAAAAAGTGGCAGAATTATATTATGAACTTTATCATAAAAATCCTGATTCTGAGTTTTTGGAAAAATGTGCAAATACACGTTTAGGTGGTTATATACTAGGCTTAGCGATTAATGATGGTAACTATGATCTTGTTAGTATTGTTTTTGAGGGCAAAAGCGGACCGACTCTTTTGGCATATTCTGATTCAGAAAGTTTTGGTGCATTTTTAGATGCTCTTAAAAATTCAGAAGATCCTAATTCACTAAGAGTTGCTGGATCCTATTCTAAAATTGTTCATGAATCAAATCAAGGAGAGCTACCTGACTGGCTTATCGCAAGGTGCATACAGAAAATTAAAGAAGACAACAATTATGACATCACTATATTGTATAGTTTGTCCCCCACCCAGGATTTGCTAGAATCAGAAGTTTGGAACTCTACAGTTAATCAAATATTTAATTCAAATAATCAAGATGCAAAAGAAGAGCTATTAACAATTCTATCAAGCTCACCATTAATGAAAGATAAAAGCGCATCTGATCTCGATGTCGTCGCAAAGAACAAGGTGACTGACACTATTGTTAACAACTTAGATGTTTTTTATAACGAATCTCGAAAGGCAGCAGAAACAACAAGAAACATAATTGACAAAATCCCAGACGAAAAAATACTATTTTTATTATACAAAATGGATGGTGATCAAACAATAGATGATGCAATTAGGATGGGCGCTGCATATGGATTAATAGATATTGTTAAGAAATTCTTTTTGCAAGTTAGTTCTATTATTCGATATTTAAATGATGAATACCATCCAAAATCTGAAGAGGACTTTATTGAGGGTACAACAATTACAAACGGAATTAAATATATTTCTTATAAATCTTTAGTTGAAAAAACATTTTCTTTAATAAAACCAGAAGATAATCATGGTTCATATATTGAAAACGCAATAAAAAATAAGTACGACTGGACAGAGTATTCTACACTTGCAGCTCAAATGATAAAAAAAGCATCAAAACTACTTGAAACAGAAGACTTTTTTGATAGACAGGCATATGCTATTGATATGAATAAAAATAAGAGGCTTTTTGAAACATTTTTTAATTTGCGAGAAGAAGTTAATATTGATGCAGAAAGCGAATCTTTAAACGACAATAATCGACTTCATGAAATCCTTAAAGATTATTTTAATAGTATTTAACATTTGTATTATAAAATAATGTAAAATTATCTCCTTTTTATTATATTAAAATAAAAAGGAGATATTATATGAATTTAGGAAAAGTTTATTTAGCAAGTGGCTGGTTCTCTCCAGAATGGCTTGAAGAAGTAGAAAATATCAAATCAGTTTTTGATAAACACGAAATTAGTTATTTTTCACCTAAAGATGAAAATCTTTGTGACAATGATGCAAATGAATCAATGCAAGATCAAATCTTTAGTGGAAATATTAAACACCTTCACGAATGTGACTGGATGCTTTGCAATACTCGCAATAAAGACATGGGAAGTATTTTTGAAGCTGGTTATATGAACTGCTTGAATAAGCATATTGTTTATTTTTGCGACGGCTTGCCGCCAGGTGCACAGTTTAATCTTATGCTAGCTGCTAGCGGTATTAAGGTTTGTCGCTCTCTTGAAGAACTAGATGTTTATCTTGAACATTGTAAATCTTCTGGTGCTTTGTTTGTTGAAAGATACGAAGGCGAAATCGAATAAAATTACAAAACAAGACAAAAGACCTGACCATCAGGTCTTTCTTAGTGTAAAAAGATTATTAAAAGTATTATTATAAAAATAAAAAGGAGAAATATGACAAAGTTATTAATTCCACCGCCAGAAAGATTTGTAGGTCTTCATGCTCATTCTGGCGCAGGTAGTCCTTATGATGGACTAGGTTATCCAAGCCAGCATATTGATTTCGTTCTTTCAAATGGAATGGATGCTTGGTGTTTAACAGATCATGGTAATGGTAATGGTCTTGCTCATGCTCATACCCATGCTAAAAAATTAAAAAAGAAAGGCATAAATTATAGACAGCTTTACGGTGTCGAGTTTTATTTTGTTCCTTCTTTGGATATATGGCGATCAGAATACGATGCACACAGAACTGCTGTTAGAAATGCAAAAACTGAAAAAGCTGCAAAAGCCAAAGCTGATATCGAATCAGAAGACGAAATATCAGGAGGTCTTGTTATTGAAGATGAAGAAGAAACAAAATCAAAGTTCGATGCAAACAACTGGAAACGAAGATATCATCTTGTTGTTTTTGCAAAAAATCAAAAAGGGCTACAAAATCTTTTTACTCTGGTTAAAAGGTCTTACTCTGAAGGTTTTTATCGATTTCCTCGTATTGACTACAAGATGTTAAAAGAACATGGCGAAGGTCTTATTGTTTCAACTGCATGTATTGGTGGTTTTCCAGCAGGTATTATTGCAAGAGGCGAAGCATTTAAAAAATCTCATGGTGAAATTGTTAGTGAACTTGAAAACATGTCAGATAGATTTATTGATGCTGTTGGTGTTGGAAACTTTAATCTTGAGTTACAATTTAATTCTTTAAAAATGCAGCATACGACAAACAGATATTTGATTGATCTTCACAGAAAAACAAACATTCCGCTTGTTGCAACAGCAGATTCTCATTATTACTCTCGAGACATGTGGGAAGCACGAGAGCTTTATAGAAAGCTGGGCAGAATGGGTGCAAGGGGTGGACAGCAACAAACACTTCCTGCTTTTGAAGATTTAAAATGTGAGCTTTATCCTAAAAATGCTGATCAAATGTGGGATGAATATTTAAAACACTATGACAATTATGATTTTTATCAAGGTACAGAAAAAATTATATCCAATGCAATTGAAAGAACACATGATATTGCATGGGGTGAATGTAACGAGATATGGTTTGATGAAGAGGCAAAGCTTCCAAACTTTTCAACACCTGAAAAATCTGCAATGGCACAGCTGTCTGATCGTGTAAAGCAGGCACTTATTGAAGAAGATTTGCATAAAAAACCAGAATACGTTGAAAGGGCTGTTATGGAGCTTGATGATATTAAGCATTTAGGTTTTGAAAACTACTTTTTAACAATGACAAAGGTTTTTGATATTGCTGCAGAATCAACAATTCTAGGCCCGGGTCGAGGATCTGGTGCAGGTTCTCTCGTTAATTACTTGTTAGGAATTACAACAACTGATCCTATTAAGTACGGTCTTCTTTGGGAAAGGTTCTTACATCGTAAAAAAGCTGGATGGCCTGATATTGATACTGACGCTGGCGATAGAGATGTATTAATTGATGCAGCTAAGACTCTTGTTGGAGAAGATGCTGTTGTTCCTGTCAGTAACTTTAATACACTTAAGCTTAAGTCACTTGTTAAAGATGTTGCAAAGTTTTATGGAATTGACTTTGGTGAAGTAAATGCTATGACAGCAAAGCTTCAAGACGAAGTTATGCATAAAGCAATGGGTGATCATGAAGAAAAATCAACATACGTTTTAACTCATGAAGATTGTATGAAATATTCAATAAAGTATAAAGAGTTTATGGAGTCATATCCAAAAGTATGTGAACAGGTTCAGTCTTTGTTTATGGAAAACAGATCTATTGGTAGACATGCTGGCGGCGTTTTAATTTGTCCAGACCTTGAAAAGCACATGCCCGTTATTAAGGTAAGAGGTGAATTGCAAACTCCTTGGTCTGAAGGTATGAACTTTAGACATCTTGAGCCTAATGGATTTCTTAAGTTTGACTTTTTAGGATTGACTACGTTAAAAATGGTTGAAGATTGTATTAGACTTATTTTAAAACAAAAAGATCCAGGTAAAAAGATAAACTTTTTTAATATCAAAAAATTCTTCGACGAAAATCTTAATTGCAGGTACAACGATCTAAACGATCCAGAAGTTTGGAAATATATTTATGAAGAAGGTAACTTTGTTCAAGTCTTCCAGTTTACTCAGCAAGGTGCAAGAAACTTTTGTAAAGAGGCAAAACCTACATCTATCGCGGAGCTTGCAGCTATTACTGCTATTTATAGGCCAGGCCCGCTCGCTGCAAACGTTCATAGAAAATATGTAAAAGCAAAAAACAACCCACAAGATATTGTATATGATCATGACATTATTAGAGAGATACTAGAAGAATCTTTTGGCTTTACAGTTTTTCAAGAGCAGTTTATGTTACTTGCACAAAAGCTCGCAGGATTCGACAAGGGTGAATCAGATAAAATGAGAAAAACATTAGTTAAAAAATCTTTAGATGCTAATGATGCAAAAGTAAAAGAAAGAGTTGATCTAAGAAAGAAGTTTGTTAGTGGTGCAATGACATTGTCAGGATTGCCCGAAGATAAGGCAGTCAAGCTATATGAAACAATTGAGGCATTTTCTGCATACGGATTTAACAAATCACATGCTGTTAGCTATGCAATTGATTCATACTATTCAGCATGGCTTCATACACACTATGAAAAAGAATGGCTAGCAACTTGTCTACAAACTTTAAATGGCTCTAATAAGTTTTCAAAAATAATCTCAGAAATAAAGTCAATGGGTTATCGTGTTTTAGCTGTCGATATTAATGAATCGTCTGATACCTGGGTTTATTCTGAAAAAAGAAAAGGTTTTGTTCCACCCTTGACTGCAATTAAAGGTATAGGATCTGCAGCAGTTGATGAAATCATAGCCAAGAGACCTTTTAATTCAGTGTACGATTTACTTTATGCTGGCGATAATTGGAAACCAAAGAAAATAAATAAAACCTGTCTAGACGCAATCTGCAGGGTTGAAGGATTAAATTCTCTTGTTGAATTTGAGAATGGAACATTTAAAAATCATAGACAGCTTCATGAAATCTTAATGACAAATTATGCAACTCTTCGTAAAAATATCTATGGTTTGACAAAAACCGCAGTTAAAAAAATGGCAAAAGAAGGAATAGAACCTGAAAGATTTATTGATGCTCAGCTGGAGTCTGTATCAGGGCTCGAAGACTGGTCACGTGTTGAAAAAATTCATAACTTTGTTAATCTTATGGAAAGTGTAGACAAGTCAATTGTGTTTCCTGACGAAATTATGGAAAAAATTAATAATGCAGGCATCAAGTCGTTTAGTGAGATCGAAGAAGGTCAAAAAGATATTGGGTGGTTTTGCATTCAAGAGCTTATTAAAAAGACAACAAAGAATGGAAAGATATTCTATAGAGCAAAAGTATGTGATTATAATATGAATTCATCGTGGGTTAGAATTTGGACACAGTTTAAAGAAGAACCTTCAACATATACTATGTGGCTTGCAGAATTATCCAATAGTGGAAGCTGGGGACTTTCTACATCTTCATATAAAATGCGTAAAATTGAAGTGTAAATAACCAAAAATAATAATATAATAAATTCACAGATATTATCTGTGAATTTTCTTATATAAACACAAGGGGAAATTAATGTTAATTAAGAATGTATTTATAGAAGGTCCTGATTGCTCTGGTAAAACAACAGTAATTAATAAAATTCATAAACATACAAACTACAGATATCATATGTTTGACAGATCCAGAATGTCTCAGTATATATTTGCATCAATGTATCAAAGAGGAAACATGCATGAATACGGTGAACTATATCTGGAAGAAAAAAGTGATCTTTCAAATCTTTATATTGTTCTTTTACCTGGCCTCAAAGAGGTTCTAGATAGGTTTAGTAAAAGAGGTGATGAAATTCATGATGCCAGTGGTATTGAAAACGTATATCATGAATTTAAAAGACATGCCTGGCATGAAGCAAGATATCCAAATGTTATAATTGTCAAATCAAATAATAATGCATGGATTGATGTTTTAGGTGCTATTGAAAGTTACGAAAAGAAAAAAGAATTTAATATAATAAAGAATTTTGTACATTCAAAACTTTCTAAAGAATGTGTTAGATTAAAGACATCTGAGTTTGGTAGACTGTCCAGCTTAAAAAAAGATAGTGAATGCATGAAATTTTTAAAGGAAAAAGAGTATTATGAAAACATTGAAAGAGAATTTATACAAAAGTTTATTAATGAAACGACAGGCGATAATGAATATAATAGAAAAGAGCAAATTGACTCTAGAAGATTTATCTTTGCTAGTGATACTTGTATATCATCAATTCATGCATTAGTAAGAAATGGCACGATTCATTTTAATGCCTATATGCGGTCATCAAATGTAGATCAGGTAGAGCATGATTATAATTTTATTAAAAACTTAATTATTACTTTTAATAATTTAGTTCAAGGACAATATGGCAGGACTTCCAAGTTTTACAAGTTCAACCTGTCTTTTGGGTCTGCACATGTTGTAAAGGAGTAAAAAATGAAAAAAGAACTACAAAATAAACTATACGAAAAATATCCTAAGATATTTAGACAAAAAGATCTAGCTATGAAAGAAACAGCAATGTGCTGGGGGATTAGTTGCGGAGATGGTTGGTATAACATTATTGATACACTTTGCAGTTATCTTCAAAGTGCAGTTGATAAACCGCATGAAGAAATAGAAATGTACCAAAGATGGATCGAGCAAGAAAAAGAAAGAAACGAACCTAGAAAAGAAACAAACAGCGGTCATATACCGTCTTCAGAGGAACGTATTGCAAAATACAAAGAGCACATAGAGGATTGGAAAGAGAAAATCATCCCTCAACTTGAAGCAGTTCAAGTTAAAGAAAAGTACGGTGGTCTTAGGTTTTACCTAAGCGGATATCCAGTCCAACCAGAAATCGATGCAAAAGTTACAGCTTATATTAATTTTGCTGAGTCAATGTCATATGTTACATGTGAAGCATGCGGTAAGCCTGGAACTCAAAGAGGTGGTCATTGGATTTTTACTCTTTGTGAAGAATGTAATAAAGAGAAAGAAGAATCTTATGCTTTAAAAGCTAATGAATATAAACAACTAAAACTACCATTTATGGAGAAATATTAAATGAATATAATACCAATAACAGACAAAACAGAAGAACAGTTTAGAGAAACGTGCCCAAATTATTCAAATAAATTTATTATTATGAGAAAGTGGCTTGATGAAAAAAAGATGACACTTCCTTGCTATAATGCCTTTGGATTTGATGAAGAAGGTAATTTATATGAAAAAGACTTTCTAGGAGATAGAAAGTGGCACTTTGTAAAACCCGATAAGGTTATTCAAGAAAATGAAAATTGATCATATTGCTTTACAAGTTGAAAACCCAGAAGAAGCAGCCAAATGGTATTGTGATAACTTTGGTGCTGAAATGTTATACTCTGATTCTACGTGGGCATTTATACAATTTGAAAACGTAAAGCTTGCATTTGTAATAAGAAGCCAGCACCCACCTCATATTGCTTTTGAAGACAAAAGACTTGATGGAGGCAAATTGCATAGAGATGGTTCAAGATCAATTTACAAAAAAGATCCATTTGGAAACTTTTATGAACTAATAAAATACAAGGAGAAAAAATGAACGTAAATATTAAGCGCTTGCACGAAGACGCAATTATTCCTAAATACGCAAAAAAAGGGGATGCTGGCCTAGATTTAACTGCTATTGATGTATCAACAGACCAGTATGGATGTTTTACGTATCACACTGGTATTGCAATTGAAATACCTAAAGGATACGTTGGGTTGCTATTTCCAAGGTCGTCTGTATATAAAACCGGACAAACTTTAACAAATTGTGTAGGAGTTATTGATAGTGGTTATAGAGGAGAAATTATGATGAAATTTTCTTTATCGTCAAATAGAAACGAATATCAAATTGGAGATCGAATAGGCCAGTTAATAATTTTACCGCATCCGAAGATTCACTTTGTGGAAGTTAAAGATCTTTCCAATAGTGAAAGAGGCTTGGGCGGATATGGAAGCACAGGAGTTTAAAATGGGAAAACAATTATTAAAAGCAGCATTGCTTCATTTTGAAGCTGTTAAAGCGAAAGCAGAGGCAAACCTAGAAGTTTATTTATTTAGCTCTGTAGGTGTTGGTGAGCATAATGACTTAGTTGACGAAGTTGTAAAGCTAACAAAAATCATTACAGAAGCAGACGAATCTATAAAATACTTAAAAGAAAAATGCAACTAACTATTAGTAAAGGTGATAAGCTACCTGTAAAAATTGGAAAAAGATTTAAAAAACATGAAGTTGTTTCTTATGATCCATCAGAAGGTTGGATTACTTTTAAATCAACAGAAAAAGATGGCTACGACTTTACGCTAAACGTAAAAATGCATAAAAACCACATTAGGCTACCGCAAACTAAAGAAACTAAAAAGGTAACTAGAAAAAGAGGAAGGAAAAAGAAAAAATGAGCGAATACGATTTTATGTTAAAAAGAATACAAAAACTAATTATTGATGTACCAGATTTTCCAAAGAAAGGAATTACATTTAAAGATATTACACCATTATTGCAAGACCAATCAGAGCTTTATAATCTAATGAAAACACAGGCACGTTGGATAAAAAATAACGGCCGCGACTTTGATAAAATTGTTGCAATAGAATCACGAGGTTTTATTTTTGGATCACTTCTTGCACAGCTAACTGGTTTACCCCTAGTGCTTGCTAGAAAAGCAGGAAAGCTGCCTAGAGAAACTGTATCAGCTGTTTATGGATTAGAATACGGACGTGACAAAATTGAGATTCACAAAGATGATATTCAACAAGATGAACATATCTTAATTGTTGACGATGTTCTAGCAACAGGCGGAACTGCAAGTGCAGTTGCAACTATTGTGTGGGAGTTAGGCGGAAAAGTTTCAGGCTTCTGGTTTCTTATGAAGATTAACGGTCTGGATGGTCATGATGCTCTTGTAAACGAAGTAGGGGTCGACGATAGCGATATTGAGGTTGTTTTACATTAAGAACGATATATATATTCTTATTAGTAGGGGATAAATATGAGAAATAAAATTAGAAAACTTATATTAGAAATAATAGGTAACACACCTGAAGAGAAAAAGTTCTTTGGAGAAAAGTTTGTTAAAAGCCTACAAGATAATGTTTTTCTAGATGTCCTTCCTATTGTAGGCAATTTCTCTGAATACATGTTGCGCCTAGACTATATTACTAATTCTCTAGGTCTTGATCTAATAGGGGAGGGTCATTTTAGACATGTCTTTAGAACAGGTAATCCTGATATTCTTTTAAAGGTTGCAACAGATAGAGCTCATCCTGTTGGAAATAGGCTTGTTACAGCAATAGATGCAAATGAGCAAGAGATAAAAAGGTTTAATAGATATCCTAAATTCTTTCCTAAGTCTTATGCATACAGTAAAGATGGAATATGGTTGCTAGTTGAAAAAGTATATAAAGTGTATAAAAATTCTGATGAATTTAGAGAAGGTCTTTTAAAATACTTTAAACCTGTTGGTGAAATAGACAAAAACATTAAAGACGCTATAATTGCATATTCATATCAAGTGTATCAAAATGTTTTGCCTCACGTTTCCGAAGAAGAAAGTGCATCTTTTGATTTTTCAAAATTTATTAATGATATTGAATTTACAATAATGGAAAATATTGCGGGACCAGGCGGCGGCAGTGGTCCTGCATTTTATGTTAATGATAAAAAGGATATATTTTTTGACATTCTTAGACTAGGTACTGAGGATGGTGAAGAATATAGTACAGCTGTTATGCAATCTATAGAGGGTCATATTGCCTGGGCGTTTAATGAAATAAAAATACACTGGATTGGAAAAAATCTTAGAAACTTAAAACCAGACAATCCGGAATACTTATACTTTAAATTTGCAAATACAGTTCTTGACAAAGGAATGAAGCCTCTTATTGTTGATTATGTTGCAAATAAGTTTTATGAAGACAAAGATACAAGAGATTTCTTTATAATGATGCAAAGAGAAAAAATAACAATATTCGACATCAGAGAAGAAAATACGGGCGAAACAAAAGAAGGCCAATTCAAGATAATTGATGCTACTACATTTTAGTTTATTTTTTCTTTCTTTTTAATAAAATTAATCATATTAAAGGAGACAGTATGAAAACTGCATTAGTAACAGGGGGTTGCGGATTTATTGGTAGCAACCTTGTAAAAGAATTAGTAAGACTAGGATGGCAAGTAGACGTTGTTGATAACATGTCTGGTGGCCATCTTGAGCTATTGGAAGGACTAAATCTAAGAGTTCTTCCTAACGGGTCGTTTTATACAGCATTTACAAATCAACGCCATAGTAGAGAAAATCAAGTATTAGTAATTCAAGATGACTTTTCTGATGACAATGTTTTAAATGGGATATATCAAGGTATTTACGATGTAATATTTCACCAAGCAGCAATGCCTAGAGTAGGATACTCAGTTGATAATCCAGCACAAACAACAAATGAAAATATTTCAAAAACTATAAAGCTTTTTGAAGCAGCTGCAGGATCAGTTGATAGAATAGTATGGGCTTCTTCTTCTTCTGTTTATGGCGGTGCAGAAAATTTACCTACAAAAGAAACTGAATTAAAGGATCCAAAGAGCCCATATGCGTGGCAGAAATCAGCTATAGAAGACTTTTCTAAATTAGCCTATGATTTATATGGCCTTGATATTGTTTGCTTACGATACTTTAATGTCTTTGGTCCGGGACAATACGGTGACAGCCCGTATTCAACAGCAGTTTCTGCATGGTGTCATGCAATTAAAAATGGACAAGAATGCAGATCAGACGGAGACGGAGAGCAAACTCGTGATATGTGCTATATTGATAATGTAGTTTCAGCCAATATACTTGCTGCACAAAGAAAAGAAGCCTTTAAAGGCTCATGCTATAATATTGCTTGTAATAGAAAGATTTCAAACAATGAAATTCTTGAAGCACTTAAAGATAGATTTAAAGAAAAAGTAAAAGTAAAACATGCTCCCGAGCGATTAGGTGACGTCAAGCATACACGTGCTGACATATCTAAAGCAAAACAAGATTTTGGATATGAACCTCTTGTGTATTTTTGGGAAGGGCTAGAGAAAACTATTCGCTGGTGGAATATATAATAATATATTATGGAGTTGAATTATGGTCATTAGGGAACTTATTAAAGAGTTTATTGAAAAGCAAAAGCTAGAAGAAACAATATATACTCAAAGAAATGGAGATACAGAATATTTATACTCTGCTGCAAACCTTCCAAATGGAATACCCCCAGAAGACGTTGTTATTAATAGCGCAAATAACACACCTGGCCACGAAGGTGTTGCTTTTGCATCAAAAATAAAAGTAAAAATACCTATTAGAAAAGTTACCAGAATGGTTGAAGTTAAAGGTGAAAATGATATTCTTACTATAAAGCCACATGCAGAACCTATAACCGAGATTGAAAGAGACGTTCGTGTTTATGCACCATACCAAAACGAAAATAGCTCATACGGACAAAACATAGCTTTATTAAGATCTCCAGGCGGTCAAGATTCATCATCAATATATAACATAACAAAAATCCTTAAAGAACCAGGCGCACAAATTGACGGTGTGACAACTAGAGAAGACGAAAATAATAACACATTTTATGTCGAAGAAAGCCCAGCCTTTGTTGATGAAGTTGCTCAAACAACATATGATCTTACAAGCTGGATACTAGGAGAGCTTCAGGCCGATAAACTAGTTTTTGCAGAATCCTCAGGTCGGCTTAATCGAGCGCTTAGAGAAAAGTTTAGTGATATTGCAATATCGCCTAACAAAGCTGTTACAAAAATATCAAAACAAAAACAATTAGATCAAGAAAACAGTTTAGTTGATGGTTTTGAACCTAAATACTATGAATCAAGAAAGCTTTCATTTATGGCAACATTTGATCACGATTATTTTGAATCAAAATCTGCACGTGCTCAAAAAACGCTTGAAGATTCTTTTATATCTGAAATTCCTAAAGGTTTAAAAAAGAAAGATGTGTTTAGGGATTTTGGTGAATATTTAGATATTGCTGCTTCAACATTTGGTCAAGAAACAGTTGAAAAATACAGGACATCCAAATCTAAAGATAGACAGCTAAAAGTAAAAGATTTTTCAAAACAAATAAAAGTACCAACTGAAGAGATTGATAAAGACCCATCAAAGTCAATTACAGGAGACAATTTAACGTCAGGGGGTCTTGCAACAGCATATTATCGCCCTTTTAGTTTAAGTTCTTATATAAAAACCCCTGACTTAAATAAACTGCTTGCATCTTATCAGCCTGGCCAATTATATAACAGTCCTTTCTTTAATGCATTAAAGCCTGTCTTGTTAAAAGGTCTTAACATAAATTCTTCTCACATGGAGTATTTTGAAAAAATCTGGGTGCCTTCTTTTATTAAAAAGCTTTATTTGGAAATAGAGAGAGGTTCTATTATTATAAAGTCCCAAAAAGGGGCAACATCATTTAATCGTGACTTTAATAAACTATTGACCCAATGTGTAAACAAAGGTGTTATTGAAACACATGAATCAAATGATGATTTCTATTTTGATATTTTGCCAATAAGCTTATTGCCTAGAGTTGATGTAATATCATCCTTAACAATTGTTGGTTTTAAAAATCATTTAAGAAATAGCCTAAGAGATTTATTTTATATATCAGAAACACCAGCTCTTGACTCAACTGATGTAGAAGTAGCAGAGTTTGATAAAACATTTGAAGAAGCTTATCTAAAAGCCCAGGCAGCAGCATTTAATTATAGAATAAAAAACATGGATTATAAGTCTAGTATTTTTGATGATCTAGAATTTAGAAAAGAATTCTTAGATATATTTAAAGGTATATTAATTACAGACTTTCACAAAGACAATGCCTCTAGAGACAATTTGGGCATGGATGATCCCAATAACCCTGGGGAGTTGATAGGTAACCCAGGCGTAGTTTCTCAAATATTTTTAAACTCTACTCAAATTGAGCTTGAATCAACAAGCGGTGATTTGCTTAAAAAATTAAAACGAGGCCTTACAGAAAAAGGTGAGGCTGCTAGTGATGAAGAGATACAGGCTTTTCTTCAAAGCATGAATATACTATTACCAGAAGGTTATCAACTTCCGCCAATTATAAAAAAGTGTTTTGCAGGCAAGGAATCGATTTACTACCCTATTGTTAAACAAAACAAGAGAAATTTTAAGACTGTATATGATAAATCTACAATTGGATTAAGCACAGCATTTGAAAATGAAAAAATACAATTAAAAAGAAGCGCGTTTCAAAATCAGATTAAGATGATTATGCATATTGATAATTGGATTAATGAACAAATAATTAATGCTTTGGCAACATCAGGCGGTCCAAATTTTCAATCTATTATTGACGACTTTGAGGATTTTTATAAAACTTTTTTTAATCAAGTAATGCTTGATGTTTCAAACCAAAGATTTTCATCTCTTAGCGAAGCCTATTCATTATCAATGGCATCAAAACGTTTTGATGAAGAAGTCGACCTAACCACAAGTATAAATCTAGAACTTAATGGTAGACCAGGGGTATATAAATATATAGACCGCTCCACCCGTAGTCAACAAATTCAAATAGGCATGCCACGTTTTGAACCAATAAGTCTAACAACAGGAGAGACTAACACTCTCGCTAATATGATTTGTGACTTACTTGATATTGAAAAAGATGAATCTGATCCATCTCTTTATAATGTGTGCAAATCTATGATTATTAAAGACATTAAATCAAATATTAATCTAATGGAAAAACCCCTAGAGAGTATTTTTAACTATCGTGAAACTGGTAATTATTATGACAATATAGCAATTAAGCCTATTGTTATTTTTGATGACTCAGTTAATACAGGTGCTTCTTTAAAAAATATAATTAGATATATTTTTGTATCGCTGGCCAATAGCAATGTTGACACCTCTTATTTAGAAAGTAACAATACTTTACCAATCGCATGTATAACATCATTTCTTTATAAATAATTGTATTTTTTCTTCATTATTGATATAATGTTACTAACATAATAATTATATGGAGGTAAAAATGAAGAATCCTGTATTACGCTTGTGGGTTGGTCCTATGTTTGGATCAAAAACAACACAGTTAATTGCATCAGTTGACAGATATCGACTACAGTCTAAAAAAGTTCTTGCTTTTAAGTCAAGACTAGATGATAGGTATTCTGAGTCTGGAGAGATAGTAACACACAACGGCGGAAGACTTGCTTGTACACTTGTTAGAAAAGGGAGTGAAATAGTAGAAATAGTCAAAAATCATATTGATGATGTTTCAGTCGTAGCAATCGATGAAGCATTTATGATTGAAGACTGTGACGAAGCTATTCTAAAACTATATAATTCAGGTGTGTCAGTTCTTGTATCCTCTATTGATTTAAGTTCTGATCTAAGGCCTTTTTCTGTAATTAAAAATATTTTGCCTTTTGCAACTGAGATTAATAAATGCACTGCTGTTTGTACTGTTTGCGGCCAAGATGCTAATTTTACCTTTAAAAAGAACACTGTAACCGGCGCTGAAATTGAAGTTGGAGGCAGTGAAATTTATGAACCTCGATGCTGGATGCATCACGATAAAACCCGAGAGGAAATATGATTGAACCTTCACTAGTTAATTGTGTAATTTACCATAAAAACTGTTCAGACGGTTTTGGTGCAGCTTATTCTGCTTGGAAACTATTAGGAAACAAGGCAGAATACATTGCGTGTACACATGGGGATGAGCCGCCTGATGTTACAGGTAAAAGAGTTGCAGTTCTAGACTTTTCTTTTGACAATGCAACAACAAAGGAAATGATTGAAAAAGCAGAAGCACTTGTTGTTATTGATCATCATAAAAGCGCTGTTGTTGAGCTACATGATATTAGTAACTGTATTTTTGACATGAGTAAATCAGGCGCATCAATGGCATGGGAGTTTTTTCATCCCGCCAAAGAAACACCTAAGTTTATTAAATATATTGAAGATAGAGATTTATGGAAATGGGAAATGCCCTATTCTAAAGAATTTAGTGCGGCATTTGATATGGTTCCATGGGAGTTTGCAGCTTTTGAAGAATTTGAAGATGATTCAGTAATTGATGACGCAATTAAGCGAGGCTCTTATATCTTGGCCTATTCAAAAACTGTTGTAAAGAAAATATGTGATAAAGCAACTAAAAAAATAATGAGTATTAATAACAAAGAGTACGAAGTTACAGTTGTTAATAGTTCTCATTGGATGAGTGAGATTGGTGCCACATTGTCAAAAGAATGTGATGTTGCAATGATTTATTATTTTGATCACGACTATAGACAATACAAGGTATCTTTAAGGGCTTTTCACGAGCACATAGATGTATCAGAAATATCAAAGGCATTTGGTGGAGGCGGGCATAAAAAAGCTGCAGGCTTTATTTTACCTATGGACATACATCCTGAATCTCTTTTTTCTGACCCACTTGAAAAAACAGATCCAATCATTGAAGAAAGAGAAGAAACTCTTAATGAAGATTACTTTGGAGCTGATTAATGAGAAAGTCTTGGGATTCTGTGTGGAGTGACTTTGCAACAAGTATTGCAGAGAGATCTTGTGACCCTAAGTTTAAAGTAGGTGCTGTTATTGTTACTGACGACAATACACAGGTTTTAAGTGTAGGATATAACGGTGATCATAAAGGCGGATCTAATGAAAGGGATAGTCTAGATCATGGAAAAAGTGGTTTTATTCATGCAGAAGTCAACGCTTTGATTAAAATGGATTTTAACAATCCAAAAAGAAAGGTCATGTATTTGACACACTCACCTTGCACTGTTTGCGCAAAGTGTATTATTAATGCAAATATCGAAGAAGTTGTATATTTAAATTTATACGAGAAAGATACAAAAGGTGTCTCTTTACTAAAAAGCTCTGGTATAAACGTTAGATGTGTTAAAAATAGAGGCGATTATGAAAATTGATGGCAAAAAAATGAGAATGCTTTTAAATATTATTAAAGAAAACAAAAAAAAGGATTTAAATCATCTTGATAAAGGTTTGGAAATCGAAGATAAAAACGGAACAAAGTATACAATTATAAAAACAATTAGAGCAAATCCAGTAGGTGAAGAAACAAAAGGTGACATTACTGATTTGATTGTTAAGTATTATGATATCGAAGGTAGAAAAAAGAGCCAAAAGATTTCCAAAGATCAGTTTTTAAAGTTATTTAAAGTGGATAAAAAGAAAAGTAAAAATAATATTAAAGGAAGTAAAAAATGATAAAAGATATAATTAGAAAATCTTTGCAAATTAATGAGGCAGTTGTTAGCAACATTAGAAGCTTTAAATTAAAAACAGAATTTTTAAGTCAAGGTAACAAAGATAATCATGTAGAGTTATACGAAGCATATGTTAAAGCTTCTAATGAAGTTAGTGCAAAGCTTGATGCTGTTGATAGGACTTCTGTTAATGGTAATCATTCTACTTACAGATCCTTAAAGCTTGACGAGGCTTTTAATCAAAATGGTGTGATTCTTCATGAGCTATATTTTGAAAACATAAGCGACCTTGCAAGTGAAATTGCAATGGACAATCTTGCATACATTAAGCTTGCAAATGATTTTGGTACTTTCGATGCATGGCAAAAAGATTTTCTTGCTTGTTGCCAAGCTTCAAGATGCGGATGGGCAATAACTGGTTTAAACATTTATACAGGAAAATACCAAAACATTATGATTGATTTGCATAGTCAAAACGTTCCTGTTGGTGTTATACCTATAATTGTAATGGATGTTTGGCAACACGCATATTATAGAGACTATTTAAAAGAAGTAAAAACATATGCATCAGCAATGATGAAAGAGTTAAGCTGGTCAACAATTGAAAGAAGGGTCGAAGCAGCTGAAAAAATCAAATCACTTTTGAGGTAACAATGTTAAATGATTTAAAAATACTATTAGAAAATGAGTCGTCAGATGAGCCTATTAAAGTAGGTCAATTTAGAAAAACAGGAAAATTATCACTAGTATCTGCTGACGATCAAATTGATTCTTATTTAATCAAGATGCAGTTTGGTGCCGTTGACGCTCAAAAAAAGGAAGACAGTGAAGATAAGGATGAAGTTTCTGATGAGACAATTAGCGAATCTCTTTTAAATTACAATCTTAAAACCCTTTTAAAGGAAGAGGAAGGCGAGGGCTTTACTGACAGTTCTGCAATAGATGTTAAAGAACCTGCTGCAAGTGAAGATGTTGTAATTAACGTTTCAAGCTTTGCAAAACACGTAAAAGAGTTTGTAAACCTTGCTCATGACAGGCTTGATATACCTAGCGTTATAGTTAATAGAGCTAGAAATCTGGTAAAGGATAAACACCCGGACGCTGTTGAAGCTTTTGACAAAGCCCTTAAAGAAGTCCAGCTAGGAGGAGAATCTAGATTTGAAAATACTCCTGACAATTCATTTCAACCTGGAGCAATGGGCGGCGGTGCTTAATGTCAAAAAAATATATTGACTTTGAATCAAAAAAGACTGTTCATTTTTCAATGACTAGAGAAACACATAGTGAGTTTAGAATATCTTGCTTTAAACATAGATTGACAATGCAAGATATTTTAGAAGAATTTGCTCAACTAGTTGCCGCAGAAAACCCTTCTGCGTTAAAAATTATGAAAAATCTGTCAGAAAAAAAGAGAAACGAAGAAATTAGCAGGCTAACAAAAACTGATTCAGAGTCCATATTAAACATTATTTCAGAGATAAATCCTTTAAATGACGATGAAGACTAACAAGAATATGTGATAAACATCATATTAAACCATATTTATATAATAATCAAACCAGGAGTGAGCTATGAGTATGGTTGAAAAAGAATCAATTAAAAAAGTCATTAAAAATCTAGACAAAGAAGACTTAAAAGAAATTAAGCACGAGCTTTATCTTGACAGAAAAGACAAGGGTGTTTTAGATGCAGTACAGGAAAGACTGATCTCTAGAAAGCTTCTTGTTTTTCTAGTATCTACTGCCTTGCTATATTCAGCAGGTCTTGACTCAGAAACGTGGGGCATGATTGCAATGATGTATATTGGCGGTCAATCTGCTGTAGACATTGCCAAGGTTTGGCGAGGATAAAACATGTGGAAAACCATTAAGGAATATTGGCAGATTTTATTGGGTTTCCTGGTTGCTGTTCTAGGGGCTCTTGTATTAACAAATAAGAAAGACGAAAAAACAAAATCAAAATTAAACAATCTTAATAGAAAAGACAATAAAAAACTTAATAAAATAGCCAAAGAAAGAAATGAAAAAATTGAAGAAGTCCTAGATAAACATTCTGACGTTTTGGAAAAGATTAGCAAAGAAGAAAAAAGAGAATCTCAAAAAAATAAAGACAAGTTAAAAAAATATAAAGATAATTTAAATAAAAAATCTAATGAAGAGCTTGCTGATCTTTTTAACAAGGAGTAGAAATGTTTTTGTATTTATTATTAGCATCACTTGCATTTGGGCAAGAAGCAGTTGGCATTGAAAAAGGTGAAGAAGCACCGTTTGAAGGTGTTTTATTGCCAAGGTCTTTGGCAATCGAAATTCTATCAGATGAATACAAATCCCAGCTTGAAAATCAGACAGCACTAAAGTATGCTAATGAGTCTTGTGAAGCTAAATTAAGTTTTACTAAAGAGCTGTCTGATGTTAAAATTAATTCATATGAGCAAGAAATAGAATATTTAAACAAGGCTTTAGAAAGCAGAAATAAAATGGTACTTAGAGAAAATAGCAATCTTTCAAAAAGCTTTAATTTTATTGGAGGATTTGCTAGCGGTGCTATAATAACAATCGCGGTTCTTTGGTCAGTTAACAGTGTAAATGGAATACAACAATGATAAAAATTAAAAAGTCAGAATTTATTAAGTTTCTAAAAACAATTAATGAAATGAGATCAAGTCATTCTAGAAGCTTTATTGAAAATGAGGGTGAAGAAGATTTTTCTCCAATTGATGCCACTGGAACTGTTGGTGCAAATCAGCTTGTACACGCACTTCCTCCTGTTGAAGACCCGGAATTTGAACCAGGTTCAACAGAGACCCTTCGAGGTGCTATGATTAAAATTGCAAACGAAGTTCCAAATAGCCAAATAGAAAATTTCTATAGAGACATCTTAAAGCTGTTTGATAAAACAATTGACAAAATGCCTGAAAGTGAAAATCCGTTTAATCCTGTTACTGAGTCTGTTGTAAGAATGCTTGTTGAAATGACGCAAGAAGAAAGCGAAAACGAAAATAAAGACGAAGAACAAAGTAATGATGAAGTTAGCGGTGATCCGTTTAATTTTGACACGGCTGGACCAGGTGTATATATTGACTTATCACATGTTCAAAATGCAAATTCTTTAATTTCTGATATGAACAATAGAGCAAAACAAGAAGATGGCGAGCATGTTGATACAACAGTGTTTGAAGTAGAAAAGTGTATTGAGTCTGAAGTTTTTCAACAATTGTTTTCATCAGATCCTTTGTTTAAAAAATCTTTTGCAGACGAGGTGGATTTAGAAATAATGTCTGACGGTCTTGACTCTATTGAATCTTTAGACTATGCAAATCCAGTTCTTCAATCTAGTGAAGCTCTTGAAAATATGATGGGTTCTCTAGGAAAAGCTTTTCTTCTTGCAAAACTAACTGTTTTTGAAAAAATATTTGGAGAAAAAAGATCAAAAGATGACATAAAGATGTCAGCTGAGGTGATGGCTGACAAGCCATCTATTAGAAAAATACTAGCCTACGATCAGGTTATTCCTTCACAGCTTCACGAATTTGCTGTTGTTTCTAGTTATATGACAAATACTATTACACGTGAAGAAGCTAAGAAACTTATGTATGATGGCTTTGCAAGTTTGTTTAGCGATTCGGGCATTAGATTTATGAGAGGCTATATTAGAAAATATCAAAAAGAAATTGAAAATGGTCAGCTTGAAGTTTTATTGCCGCAAGATAAAAAAATTGATTTAACTCAGTTTGATGAATACGGTGCTTTTGACGAAGATTCAAAAACCTTTGCAGTTGATCCTAATATTAGAAAACTGTTTAATTATATTACTCTTGTAAAGGGTGGCGAAAAAGAAGATATAGCAAACGCTGCAGCATTTCTTTATTTTAATATTGCACGAGCTTCTTATTTTATGGAGAAAAGTAGAAAAGCTAATTTGCCTCCTGAGCCTGTTGCACAGCCAAATACAAGAAAAAAGAGGGTTAGGTTAAATCCTGGAAATATATTCAAAGGTACATTAACCAAAGTGGATCCTAAATCAAATATTGTTAAAGGTTTAATAAAGGATATTATCGATGATTATATTAACACGTTACCTGACAAACAAACACAATCAGAGTTTTTAACAGCAATGGTTGACTTAATAGTCGACGAAGATGGAAACGTTACTGAAGAAAGATCGCTCGAGTTAGGCCAAGATATAATACAGACTTCTTTAGCAGGTAAAGATTTATCAGCATTAACAGTTCATGAATCTACAATATATTCAAATTGTTATTATCAAATTTCTGAACTTTTAAGAACAGTTAAACTAAAAATTCAAACATCTTTTGAGAATACATCAAAGCCAATATATAAACCTGACGAACTTTCTTTTGATTGGCAGTTTTTAAGTGAAGATCAAAGAAAATCAGTTAATTCAATGCTCGAGGGCATTGATTTGGAGATAGCAGATATATTATACAGATACATTGGTCAAATGGTTTCAAGTAACGAAGAAGTCTTAAAGATTTTAAACAGGTCTTCAAGAGAGGCGGGTGGAAACTTTACAATCGATGTGCCTGTTGTGACTTTTGCATATATTGCACCGTTTATACTGGCTAATATTTGGCAAAAGACATTAACTGACCATTGGGAAAGATACAAGCCAAGCAAAATAGCTGCTTCTGTTAATATTGATCCTGAAGCTGAAATTAGAAAAATAGAAAAATATTTTAAAGACAAAGACGATCAATGGTCTGAAATTGCACCTTTTATAGGATTTTCTGGCACTTCTGGGGCAAAACAATACTATGAACAGCAAGTTGCCCATAGATTTGCATTTCTTGATAGGCACTTTGAAGGAAGATACCCAACTGAGTCTGGTACATACCATACTAAGATAATTGAGACAATTTATGATAGACTTTCACCTTTCTTAAACGAAGGTTTAGAAAATTACGTTAAAATACTCGAAAGAGCAAAAGAAGATGAATCTTTAAGTGATGAGGATAGAGAATATTATTCTGATATTTTTGACTTGTATGTGGAGTACTCTTCTCAAATGAATGAAATAAATGATATTATTATTGACTTCGAGGTTTTCGATGTTGAATCTATGGATTCGCAAGATTGGATTTTTGACGACGAAGAAGAATTAGTTCCTACTGATATAAGATCAAAGTTTAATGTACTCTTAAGAGAAACTATTCCAGGAAAAGCTTTGAGATTATTATCTCACGATTTAATGATTGCACATCCAAACAAATCAGAATCTTTTATGCCTGAGCTTTCAAAATTTGTTGAATACGCTGCAGTGGAAATAATGGTTGCTGACAATGAATTATCACTTAGAGGCGCACAAAAAGAAAGCAACCGAAGAGAAGTTGCAAATGAAGTTAAAGGATATTTTTCTGGAAAGAAGGTTATGCCAGATTTTTCAAAAGGCGGTGCACGTGCAAAGGATCTTGTAGAAAACTATGGCTTTACTTATGACATGTTTTTAAAATATTTGCAAACTCTTGCAAGGTTTGTTGATAAAATGTTTGCTCGTGTTATGCAATCTGAATCTGCAAAAGATATATCATTTTCTGAGTTTGGTAATAATGTTGATGCATATGCAAATAAAAACATTATTAAGGGGTCAATGCATAAAACTGTTAAAGAAAGGCTTGAAAGCCTTGAAGAATCTTTGCAAGCCTTTAATGATCCTAACAACATGGAAAGAGTTACCAATATTATCGATAACTATTTTATGGATGCATATGATGAAACACAGCTTGAGGATCTTTATAGCAAGTTTAATGGCGTTGTAGATAATGTCAAGCAGGAATATTCAGAAGAAATTAGGAATGTAAAAGAAATCGACAATCCTAAAAAGAAAAAGTCTGCATCAAATAAATTAATTTCAAAAATTAAAAAAGAAATTATTAAAAGAAGAAAGCCTATTCAAAAAGATGCACTTGCTGTATCAAAAGAAATGGCAAAAAGAAAATCGCAAAATGCAAAAAGACAAGGTAAGCTTCTATGAGATTAATGGATTTACAAACTATACGGTCAAATTTAGTTGAAAACAAAAACAACACAAATATGTTTAACAGCAATGTTCAAAAAACAATACCTGATAGCTTGCCCATTAAACCTGTTGAAATTGATTGGATATATCATAATAACAGTTTAAATAAAACGTTTTATTTTTCTAAACCTCAAACAATGAAGCTTTTTGTTGAAAAACTAATTATTAAAATGGAAAAAATGTATCATCATTGCTTTTTCTCAGTATACGAATACGAAGTAAATATTTCTTTAACAACAAAGCATTTGTCAGATGTTTCAAGACAGGATACAATTTTATCTCAATATCTAGATGAAATATATTTTGACATAGAGGGAGCAGAAATAACAATAGATAATATACAGGGTGAATAATGAACATCATGATGTCGGACTCTTTGACAAATCGAGTTTCAATAAAAAGCATTGAAAAGCAAATGGCTGATCAAGATCTTGCTGACGATGTAGAAAAAACAAAAATTTTAAAAATAAAAAGAGAAGATGATAAAATTATATTAACTTTAGAGTGTGATAGACAGTTATTAGCATTACTTTATAATTATTCAATAGGTTTGGTCAAAGAAATTAAAATAACGTCAAGAGACCTAAATTTAAACGCAGAAAGCAATATTATTTATAATGTTCTTGGCTGTGAAATAGATTATGAAAGCAAAATAAAAAAAATTAAAATTACATTAAAAACTGAATAATTAGTATTACAGGAGAAAAACAATGGAAAATGAATATAGTATTCAACTTGAAAAAATCGATTACCCACATTATTACGGTAGCATTAACGGCAAACCTTGGGGTGCCAGTTTTATAATATACTCAGGTCGTGTTATTTTTAAGGTTTTGCCTGGATATGATAATTTAAGAAAAGGCGAAAGAATGGCAATAAGTCGATTTCTTTATTCAGAAGCAGAAATAGCAAATAGAGTTCCGATACATGAATCAAAAAATAGAAGAAGTATAAAAGGCTTTTTTCCTGAATTTTCCAAAAAGAAGCAAAACAAAAAAAGAAAAGTTCAAGAAAATAAAGGCTGGGATAAATTTGTTAAAGACTTAGACAAAAGACAGCGTCAAAACCTTAAAGATACAAAAGAAAAAAGAATTGATGAAAACTCTCCACAAAGAGAATACAACAAAAAGTATAGAGAAGATTGGAAAAATTCTACGCGATGGACAAGATAACGAGAGGAAAATTATGAAAAGAATAAAAACAGCATCAGATTTAAAGCTATTTTTAGAAGCAGTTGCTAAAGAGTCTACTTTAAAAGCAAAAAATATCTTGTCTGAAGATCTTGAGCAAGAAATAGAATATGTTTCAAGAGGTCTTGAAAATGCAAAGAAAAATCAGTCTGGATATTCAAAATACATGCAAATTTTTGAAGTAGAAGATGAAGATGAAAGCAAAGAAAAAGAGCCTTCCGCTAGTGATTCAGAAGAAAAAGACAAAGAATCTGAACTCTCTAGCGACATGAAAGATAGCCCTAGAAAAGAAAAACCTAAAAATAAAGCTGTTATAACTATCCCCCTTGTTGAAGACGAGCCTAAATTTGAAGATATTGTTAAAGCTGTAGGTTGGGTTAGGGCAGGACCTTCAATTAAAGGAGAAACCCAAAAGGAGCTTCAAAAATATATTGATAAACTTGATGAACCTGAAAAGAAAGCACTTTATACTATGCTTTCTTCTATGGCAAATATTCTTCATAAAGAAATTCCAGGCGATCAAGGTCAAGATCCTGAAGATCCACCTTTAAATCTTATTATTGATGACCCAGAAGAAATAGAAAAGCAAGACAGTGAAACCGTAGCGAGCCCTGAAGATGCACCTATTAAGGTCGGCAAATCACAGAGCTTAAACGAAATGAGAAAAATCGTTAGACGGCTAATGGAGAAATAATGAAAATTTCAAAATCAAGAATTAGACAAATAATCAAAGAGTCTTACCAAAAAATACTTGCAGAAGCATCAGCCTCTGATTCTAAAAAACTGTCAGCTGATACTGATGGAGATTTATTAGAATCAGGACGTCTTGGCTCGGACAGCGATTATGATGATATGAAACTTCCCGATCTGGAAGATGACGATGACTTTTATGATGATGGTTTCGGCGACGATCACGAACTTCGGAGAGCGTACCAGCGACAAAGGGAGTACGATAGGTACTACGATGAACACTACCCATCTCCTCATGACGAACCTGATGAAGACGGAAATTACAGTCTAACAGACGATGAGCAGGATTATTTCCGCTCACCAGAATATTTTCGAAGAGCTCGGTCAGGTTTGAAGCGACCCAGGTAATGTTAAAGGTTATTTTAGATCTATGAAAAAAGTACAATTATCAAATGGAAGAATGGTTGAGTATGGTAGCCAAAAGCATATTAACGAGCTAGATAGTATTCTTTTGCAACTTGACCATTTTAGAAAAAAGATAATTGGATCAAATAGAAAACTAAGAAAAGAGCGCTATACTATTTCAAAAGCAATCGAAAGCATTAGACACATGAAAAGAAAAATAGAAAAAGAAAACGCTAAAAAGCTTGTTGTTGAAGATGCTTTTTTAGAAAAAATTATTATGGAGATTTTACAATGAAAATAAATAAAAAAACACTAAGAAAGCTAATTAGACAGGTTATTCTTGAGCAGGCTCAGGTTGGTATGGAAAAGAGACTAAGAACAAGCAATAACAAAGAGCTTACGACTATGGAAGAGATAAAATTTCTGCTAGGTGTTTATACCAACATGATTAAATTTGCTGATGATGTGGATGCTATTTTTAAAGTTGTTTCTGCGATTGGAAAAGATCAAGGAAAAAAAGGTATGCCAAACAAAGAAAAATTAAACGAGATTGAAAAAGATTTAAAGGTTTATATAAGCATTTATGAAACTGAGAAAGTTTTTACTGATGCAATTAGTTTGCTTATTGAGATAATTAATACAAACAATTTAGATCTACTTAAAAAACTGGAAACACATATAGATGCTAAATTTAATAACCTTGTTTATGAAGTTGTTGACATGGTAAATTATTTGTTTAATTTAGGAACATTAACAGGCTACGAATTGTCAATTGAAGAATATATAGCACTAGGTGAAAAAGCTGCTAAGGAAGGATATACATCAAGTGCATATCCTGGCAATGAATCTAATAGGCTTTCAAACAATACTGATTTTTAAGAAACAATTACAAAGAGCTTAATATTTCTTCAATATTTAAATTATTAATACTGCTAATAATTACAATGTGCTCGATCATATCAGGTATACCCATAGGTGATGATATCTTAATTGCAGATATTACACCAATTATTTCTCCTGATCTATTAAAAACAACAGATCCTGATGATCCTGGCCATGCAAAAGTATTTAGAATTAAAAAGTCACTACCAACTTTTGAAACAAGGCCGTCTGAAAGATGCCATGATTCACCGTCTGGGTGACCAGTATGATATGTTTTTTCGCCAATGTAGGTTTTTCTGCTTGGTGAAAAACGTATAGCTTTTGTGCCTTTTAGTTTTTCTTCGGGCTGAATGATGGCAATGTCTTTTTCTTTATCAATGTAAACTAAATTTGCTTTTACAACATCGATGTTTTTTTCGCCAATATATATTGTACCTTCGTTATCAACAACATGTGCTGCTGTAACGATAAATTTTTTGTTTTTGTATCTAAAATAATTACCTGACCCTGATCCTAGAACTTCTTCTTCGCTTGTAGAAAAAACTACGACTGACGATCTATATGATTGCTTTAAACCTTTTGGTGCAAACGGGTATAGTTCATCTTCAAATGAAGATGTATTTTCTTCAGTTTCATGCTGACTGTCAGAAGGATTGGCAAAAAGCATTAAGGAAATAAGTAAATTTTTAACCATAGTTTTACACCCCCATATATTTTAACTATAGTTTAAAAATGCTATTGTTCCGGTAATCCCACAATTTTATTATTATTCAATGTGTAAAATGAGGTTAAATTTATTAAAATTAATATTAGGAAAATAATAAAATTAAATTAAAAATATTACTCTAACATACACAGAGTAAAAGAATAATCATTATGATATAATTTTATTATATAAAATTTAACTTTAATAAATGCGGAGGTTTTTCAATGAAAAAACTTGGAATTATTGCAGGTGGCTTTAAGCCATTTCATGTTGGACATTTTTCAAAAGTATGTCTTGCATTACAAGAATGTGATCATGTTATTATTTCTTTTGGAAAAGGAGAAAGAAAGAAAGGATCTAAACTTTTTTATTCACGTGATATGTGTCAAGAGGTTTTTCCGATTGTATCTCAATCTCTTAAAGACAGATTCAAAGAAAAGATTACAACAAAAATTGCTGATGTATCTCCTGTTAGAGATGTTTTTGGAATTATAGCGGCGCGAGCCTTTAGTCCTTTTGATGATGATATTGGATATGATGTTGACTTTATTAAATCATTTGACTCAATAATTGTTTATGGTTCTGAAGATGATGCTGAAAAATATACAAGACACTTTGGAACTGACAAGGAAGAAAAATATTTTGGAGACCTTGTTTCAAATAATCAACTGTTTTTTGAAACTGATTCCCGTTTTGATAAATCAGCTGATGCACTTAAAACTGATAACCATTATCACGGTGAAGAATGGCATTTTTGGGACAGGCTAAGAGTTGCTCAAACACGAGGTACTGACGTTAGGACATCGGTTGTTCAAGATAATTTTAATGAGTTTGCAAGCATGATGCCTTCAATCTTTGACGACAATCAAAAACAAAGTCTTTTTAACATTCTTAAAGGAGGAGTTAATGAAAACGCTTGATGCTCATATATTTTCTCTTTTAGAAGATCCTAGCATGACATTTAGAGAGCTTCTTGATATTGTTAATTCAATATGTTTGCAAAGAATTAGTCTGGATGAAAAGATTGATGGACAGAATTACACTTTAGGTTTTTTAGATAATACATTTTATCTTATGCAAAAAGGTAATACCAATTTTGAAAAAGCAAAAACTTCTGCTGATTTAAAGAATGAAATTTATCATCTTTCACACTCTCTTAATCCAAAGGCAGGAAGATTAATATCAATTAAAAAACTAATGCTTTCGCATCTGGTAAAGGTAAACGAACTATATAATCAAAATAACCCTAGCATTCCCAACCAGGCAATTATTGAATGTGCTATGCTTTCAAAAGATTTTGTTAATCTAATTGAATATAGTGAACAGCATTTAGGCCTGGTGGTTCTTGATACCGTGGGTATGGAAATGGACAAAAAGATATTTAGTGATTTAGGATTAATGTATATAGAACCTCTGGAGTATAAAGTTACAAATGACTGGTGCAACGATATTGCAGAGTATATCTCTTCTCTTGGGTCTTATACGCTTGATTCTACGATTGGTGAATATGCATCAAACGAAGTAAAGCCTTTGCTAACTAAAATGGGTTTTAAGGAGAAAGATCTTGATAGCTTTTCAAAAAGGGTGGGCTTTAAAAATAAAAAACTTGCTTCACATCGAACTATACCAAAAGATCTATGGAAAAAGTTTCAGGCTGCAGAGAAATCTTGGTATTTATATAGATCTGCTGTTCAACCTTTAGATATTATTCTATTTAATATGCTTGAAAATATATTTAAAAATTCAAAAGGTTTAATGGAAGTTTCAACTTGCTGGCAAACAATGTATCAAAACTTAAGTGATATTTTAGATTCAAAACCGACTGGTGACGAAACTGAGGTTCAAAAATTCTTATGGGAATCTGAGATTATTCAACCTTATCTTGGATTTGACTTTCTTAATGAGGGTGTTGTATTTACATGGAAAGATAAAAGATATAAAATTACAGGTGCATTTACACCAATAAACAAAATTAATGGATTCAAACTTTATAAATCAAACAAAATTCAATTTAAATAAAAACGGAGGCCAAAATGGGCGGAAAAGCATTTAACAAAAAATATGTAATTCAAAGAGTAGACAAAGAAATTTCACAAGCAATCTTAGATATTGTAAAAAGAAATCTTGATTATGAACATGCAGCTGTTGGCAATACAGAGAATGTATTGATGGAACTAATGCAAGATACTGGTGACGTAGATATTATTATTAATGCAGATAAAAATGATTTATTTGAAAGCCTTAATAATGTAAAGGCATGTGTTGATAAAAGAAAAATTGCAAATAATGTATTGACTGTTTTTAGTTACGGTGGAAGCTTTTATCAAGTTGACTTTATGACAACACCAAACATAGGTTTAGGAAAATGGCTAATGAAAGGCAACCCAAATGCTAATGGTGTAAAGGGCGCCATGAGAAACATGGTTTTTTGTATGCTTTGTAAAGATCTTTCAAATTTTGCCTCTAAAGAAAACGTAATTAAAACAAAAATATCTTTATCTTTTCCTGGAGCTTTAAGGGTTGTTTCAAATTCAAATGATGGTAAAGTTAAAGTTGATGAAACTATAACAGATATTAAAAAGATAAGATCTGCTTTGCGTCTTTCTACGAATACTAGAAAGCATGATTTTAATACTTTTGAATCTGTCGTGGATTATTTGTTAGAAAATAATATATATACATGTACTGCATTGAAAAAAGGTTTTATTGATTATACAGAAAAATCATGGGTAGCCAAATCAATGCCAGATGAGAGGGAAAAAGCAATTGAGTATATCAGAAGAAAAGAGATCTCAAGCAATAGTTAAAGAAGTCTTTGAAAAAACGGCAAATTTAAAACTTGAATGCGATGACTGGGTTGAAATTAAAAAGCTTGTTATGAAACAAGTTGCACCTAGTCATCGTAAAGTTTTTTCAAGAAGGGATCAAAAAACAAAAAACCACCCACCACTTAATAGTTTTGAAAATGAGATGAAATCTCTTTATAAAGAAATATCAGGAATAGATCTTGTTTTAAGAGAACTAGACGAAAGGAGAGAGATTTATGGCAGACTATTCAGATAAGACGCTTCGAGCCCTGATTAGGCAATTGATTAAGGAAGATAACCCCAACGAGGCCGGAAGCCCAAAGTCTTATAAAAGCTATAGGGCTACACCAAGTGCTCAAATGTTAAACGCCGTAAAAGCACTAATATCACTAGAAGGTGCTGCAGCATTACTTACTGTTGGTTTATTATATGAATCCAAGTTTACTTTGGGCTTAATGTCCTTTGGTTTAAAACAAACTGAAACAGCTCTTAATGCTGTTAGTGAATATAACAGGGTTGCAGATGAGGGAGGTGATACTTTTGATAGAATGGGCGCAGCAAGTGCAGTTATTAAAGACCAAACCGGGCAGAACAAATATGCTTATTTAAAAAGCTTAAAAAAACTTAAAAATGAAAACACTAGCTTTACAGCAAATATTGTATATGATATTTTAACTGATGCAAAAAATACATATGGTTTTAACGAAGCTGATCCCGATAGTGTAAGCCATTCAGATAGAGCTATTGTATCTGCAGTTCTTAATGAGGATATAGAGAGTGTTTTTGATCAATCTCAGTTTGGATACAATTCTGACAATAATTTAGTTATAAGAGATGATTTAGGTAGTACTGTTGATATGTCAAGCTTTGATTACCAAGAAGCTGCAGATAACGCAGCTAACAAAGATGATGCTACAAAAAATTTGTGGATAAATAGAAGCATTATACTAGAGCTGGAAAGATCGAAAGAAGCTAATGACATTGGAAAAAGTGCCAAAGCAACAATGCATATGAACAATGCAATAGAAATATATGAATCAGGCTCTAATCTTTTAAAAGCTTCTGGCGATGAATTGGAAAAGATGACTATTCTTGGTCACCTTGATGAAATTGAAGATGGTCTTGAAAATAACTTTGAAAAAGCAATAAGAAAAATAGGAGTTGCAGCAGAGGATAAATTTACTGATCTCATACATTTTACAGCAAAAACTGCAAAAAATGCTTTAACAAAACCAAAATAAATTACTATAATCATTTTAAATTATGAGGTGAATTATGAAAAATAAAAACTGGGTTCCTGAGATTTTGTATGAAGAAACAGAGAATGGTGGAAGCAGTGCCTTACCATTTATAATGGTTCCTGACAATGAACTTATGCCTAGGCTACTTTACATATGGGAAAGCAAAGATACAGGAAGGTACGAACCTAACGACGTAGGAAACCCTGTGCCTGTTTTCGAATGGGATCTGCATCAATATGCCGATATGTTATTTTTGAAAAAACACTTGGACCCGAATATATATGATAAGGTGAGGTTGGCCCTTGGATTGGAAAAACTTGCTGATGCTGTAAAGTCAGGTAGTGAAAATACTGAAAAGATTAGAAATAATTTGGAAGATTAAGTAACTATAGATTTTTAACGCATATTTATAAGTAAACTAAATCTATATTATATCGGAGGATTTTTATGAAATTTAATAAAGGTAGATTTGCAAAATTAGCAGGATTGCCTCAATCAAGAGGCACACTTAATGAAAGCAGACGTAGAAAAGCTTTAAGAAGACGCGCTATGTTAAACGAAAATTTGTACGGTGGAAAGCGTGCAGAGATGGACATGATGGGAGGCGAGGATGCTCTTGACGACGAAGGTAGACTCATATCACTTGAAGATATTGACGATGCTCTTTTTATCGACCCAGCAAGACTTGATGCACAAATGGACAGACCACAAAGTCTTGATTACGATTTAAATTACGACGACATGGGCAGTGAGTTCTACGAAAGGGAATCTAGTTTTGAAATGGATGATGATGATTACCCACTTGCAGAAGGCATGGATGAAGACATGTATGAAGGAGACATGGACGAAGAGGAAGAAGAAAAGAAAGAAGAAATGGTAGAGATCGATGATGCAGAGCTCATGAAAGAAGTAAGAAACATCAAGAGAAAAAGAATAAACGAAGCTAGATTAAAAGCAGTTATTGAAGACGAGCTTCGAGAAGTTCTTGCTGAAATGCAATATGGCTCAGGTTGGATGTACGGTGAAGATAAGCCGACTGCATCTAAAAAAGGTCATGTTACTAGAGGGTTTAAGGGTTTAGGATTTAAATAAAGTATTTTAGATCAATTCCTTTTTTATTGTTAAACCTCGGTTGAATTATCAACCGAGGTTTTTTATTTTAAACATTTCCTATTATTGTATTATAATGTTAAAAAAGGAGTTGCAATGTATAATATTGGTCAGATAATTTATATATACAAGGATTCAAATAATTCTTTGTTTCCGTGCATTGTCTGTGAAGAAGTTATTAAAAAAACTTTAGAAGGAATAGAGACTTATTATAAGGTTTTATTGCCTGATACTGAAGGTACTGTTGTTGATCTTTCAAAAATGGACGTTGAAGTTTTTACTGACCTTTCTTTGTTTAAGAAAGAATATGTTTCTCGTGCAAGTAATAATGCTGAGGCATCAATTAAAAAGTGCAAAGAAATATCTAATAGTAAGTTTAAAAGCTTTGAAAAAAATAACTTAGAAAGCAAAAGTGTAGAAGAAGAAAATACAACAAAGAAAAAAGAAAAAATAGTCATTGAAGATGAAAATAACGTTAAGTTAAATATTGATATGTCAAAACTAGAGGAGCTGGGCTTATGAGCAATCAAGGAATTTATCTAAATGATAATCAGCAATCTTTACTAAGATCAAAAGGAATTATCTTGGAATCAGAGGTTGCACTAAAAAAAGGTGATATTATCATAGCAGTTAGTGCCGTTGGCAATTCAGAAAGAATTGTAGGTTATGCAAAAGATATACTTGTAGAAAATAGAAAAATTTTAAAAGGATAGTCGATGAAAAGATATGTTATTATTGATGATAAAATGAGAAATGAAATTTTAAAAGGTGTTGATTCACTTTGTGATGCCGTTAAGATTACAATGGGTCCTAGCGGCCAAAATGTTTTAATTGATATTCCTGGAAAGAATCCAATTATTACTAAGGATGGTGTAACAGTTGCAAAGTCAATTGACCTAATCGAACCTATTCCGGGAATGGGTGCAAGAGTTATAAGACAAGCCTCAGAAATGACAGCTGAAGAAGCGGGGGACGGAACAACTACTTCTGCGGTTTTGTCTCAATCAATATTTAAAGCAGGACTAAGGTTAATAAGCTCGGGATATCAACAACAAGATATTAAAAAGTCATTTGAAAAGGCTTCCATTGATGTCATTGAAAACTTAAACAATATATCAAATAAGATTAAAGACAAAGAAGATCTTTATAATATTGCAAAGATATCAGTCAATGGTGACGTTTCTCTTGCAAAAAAGATAACTGATGCTTTTGAAGCAGTTGGTAACGACGGAGTTGTAACTGTAGAAGAAGCAAAGGGAACACAGACGACTGTTACTATTAAAGAAGGCTATCAATTTAATAGAGGGTTTATTTCACCGTACTTTATTAACGAAGAAAAAACATCAAAGTGTATCATGGAAGATCCTTTGATTGTCACTGCATTTAAGAAGTTTGATACCATTCAAGATCTTGTTAAGATTTTAGAATATTGTCTTGCTGAGAGCAAGCCTTTGCTTTTAATTTGCGATGATGTTGAAGGTGACGCACTAAAGACACTTATCGTAAACAAGGTTAGAGGAAACTTAAAAGTTTGTGTAGTTAAACCTCCGTATGTAGGTATGCAAAAGTTTGAAGCTTTAAAAGACATTGCTGCAATTACAGGTGGAAAACTTTTTGATTCAAATACAAGTCTTAAAGATTTCAACCTCGAAGATGCAGGATCTTGTGAAAGAGTTGAAATATCTAAAAACAGTTGTTTACTTGTTGGTAATAAACATGATGAAGAAAGTTTTAAACATAGAATTGAATCAATTAAACATGACATTGAGGTTTCAACAGAAGAAAAAGAAACGTATATTCTTAAAGAAAGGCTAACCAAAATTAGAGGCAAGATAGCAGTTTTAAATATTGGAGGTGCAACAGAGGTTGAAATCAAGGAAAAAAGGGACAGAGTGGACGACGCTTTGTGTGCAACTAGCTCAGCTGTTAAAAGTGGCTATGTTGCTGGAGGTGGTCTTGCCCTTGTAAACGCTACGCTTTGTGCCATGGAGAAACTAGATTCAAGCAATAGCAAAACTATGAATGTTGATAAAAATGCATACAAAGTTTTTTTAGAAGCATGCATGGAGCCATTTAAGCAAATCATTAGAAATACTGGAAAATCTTCAGATCATATTCTTGAAAAAATCAAAGAATTAAATGAAGGAAGAGATTTAAGAAATATAGGATACAATTCTATGACAAATGAGTTTTCAGACTTATTAGAAACAGGTGTAATTGATCCGTTGTTAGTAACAACATGCGCTGTTAAAAATGCAACTTCAGCTGCTTGTATGCTCTTGACTGTGGGCTGTGTATTAGTTTCTGAAAATCAAGATATTCTAGATACTTATATTTAAAACGAGGTGATTATGTCCGATAAGTTTAGACTCTCTAGAGATTTAATGAATATAACAATAGCTGTTATTTGTAATCCAGAAATACATGTACCTGATCTTTTAACGAAAATTAGAATACTTCCAACTGTTGCCGTGGTGGGTCAGTCTGATAAGGTTATGAGAACTGAATCTGGTGATACAGTTGTAGATATCTACGTTAAATTTTTACCTGTTTCTAAAAAAGAATATAAAAATATCATTGCAATGTGTGAGCTTATTAAATCTTTGCCAGGTGTAAATAAAATTAAAGTACTAGAGTTAAATAAAAAGAAAGTAACCTTTAACGGCAACCAAATTGTAGTTTAATCAAGTCAGTCTCTGTGTAAATGTTTAAACTTTATTTTAAAATAATATAGTAACAATAACAATATTTAAAAAAACATGAGGTGATAAAATGAATAAATTTTCTTTAGAAGATGTAAAGTATCTTAATGTCGAGGTTCTTAAAAAGATTAGATATAAAATGCAAAAAAGAATCTACTCTCTTAGGGGCAAAGAAAAAATTAATGCTGAAACTGACCATGCTTATTTAAGCAACTATATTACAATGCTAGAAAATTCAGCAAAATATCATAAAAACGTATATCATAAAAACAACAAAAGAAAAGAAAAATAAGGAGGTCAAATGGACTTGCTTACACAATACTTTAAAAGTGTATCTAAGTATCCTCTTCTTACAAAAGAAGAAGAAATAGATCTTGCAAAAAGAATTGAAAAAGGTGACAAAAGAGCACGAGATAAAATGATTAATTCAAATCTTAGACTTGCAATTAATATTGCAAAAAAATATCATCGTGCCGGAATTAATATGGAAGATCTTATTCAAGAATCAAATATTGGTCTTATAAAAGCAGTTGACAAATTTGATTGGAGAAAAGGTAACAAGTTTTCAACTTATGCTACGTGGTGGATTACACAATCAGTAAGAAAAGAATTTTTAAAATTAAATTCTGTTATAGATGTTCCAGGTCATGCTTCTGTTCTTGGTTGGAAATATCATGAGCTAGTTAAAATGACTATGAAAGAGTATGGGAAAAAACCCACCATAGAAGAAGCTGCTAATATTCTAAGCACTTCCAAAGTCACTTTAAGAAATGCAATTGATGCATATAAACTTCAAAATTGTATTTCTATGGATATGACTGTTGGTAAAAAAGACCAATCATCAAGTGACCATAGAACGTTTGGCGACATGATACCTGATGACGATATTTCAAATCCTGAGTCAGGAATAGTGTCTAGGTCAATAAGGGATGTTGTTATTGAAGCAATATCAACACTTACAGAAAAAGAGCAAAAAGTTATTAGACTTAGGTTTGGAATTTACGAAGATGCAAAAACTGATCCAACATTGGAGGATATTAATGAATAGAAAAAACAAGTGGAAAACGGAAAACGGATATTTTACTGTTCCAAAGGAAGGAAAAACTTTTAAAGAGATATCTAATATCCTTAGTGAAGAGGAAGGAAAAAACGTTCCTCAGTCAACAGTTAGTAATATTTTTAGACGAGGTTTAATTAAAATTGCAAATCACATAGCTAGTGAATATGAAAAAGATATTGACGTTGAAATGGTTTGTAGAAATCCTAACTTTAGATCCTCTTTAATGGATGTCATGACAGTCTTAAACGAAAAGAAAGAAGATGATTCAAGCATTCCTATTTAATGATTTAATGTCACTGTCCGTAACGACAGCAATTCTTGAAGCTTCTGATTGGGATGAATCAATTGCTTCAAGAATATCTTTGATTATAAACTCTATTGAGAATACTAAAGATATTGACTCTGCTAAAAAAGAATTGAAAAATAAACTCATAGAAGAAAAAATCCATAAAAGAATAATCGACAAGATATTTATACTTATAGATATTGAAGAGGCAAATTTAAAAGGTAAAAAACTAATATGAGATGGTCTTATTTTAAAAATGTTAGAAACATAGAAATTAAAAGCTATTTTGCTAAGCGCGGTTTATCTAGCAAAGATGAGATAAAGCTATTTTTAGATAAAAACAATTTTACATATTCAGAAAATGAATTACAAATTATATATGATACAGCTCTACCAAAAGAAAAACTCGAAGTTAAAACAAAAGAAACAAAAAAACTTCAAAGAAAAAAGTCTGTGCTTCCACAAAAAAAGAAAAGAGTACGGAACAGTTCTAAAAGAAAAAGACATGTTTCTGGAAGTTTGGACAAATAAAGGCGTAATAGAAGACTGGTTTAAATCATATATAGAAATTATAAAATAACAGGAGTTAAAAATGGCTTTAAAAAGCGTATCAAAAGCAGATCCAAATTTTGTACCAAATTATCAATTATCGGGAATACCCTATGTAATATCGAAAACAGGCGTCGACAATAATGCTGCAAGCCTAAACTTTCCTTTTGTTACAAAGTCTATGAAAATCCAAAACTTTGGATCTGGAGGTCTTAGGATAGGTTTTACAGAAGACGGTGTGGACGGTACTAATGATAAATATTACTTTTTTATTCCGGCAGCAGCTGCTGGGAAAATAACAACTGTGGATTTTGACGTAAGATGTAAAACTCTATGGTATCGTGCAGATGACTCAACCAATACAGATATGTCAGTTTACGCAGCCTTAACCCCTATTAATAGTGGAAGCTTCCCTAATTTGACGTCAGCAAATGGTTTTGCAGGTATTGAATAATGTTAATGGAGGCGATATGTCAAAAAGAAAAACTGTTATGGTTAGTGGGGGATTCGATCCTGTTCATGTAGGCCATTTGAGAATGTTTCAAGAAGCTTCTAAGCTAGGTAGTTTAATTGTTGTTTTAAATAGTGATGACTGGCTTAAACGAAAAAAAGGTTATTCTTTTATGTCTTTTGAAGATAGAAAAGAAATCATAGAAGGCTTCGAATGTGTATGGAAAGTTGTTAGCGTTGATGATTCTGACGATACTGTTGTTGATGCATTGCATAAATATCATCCGGATATATTTGCTAATGGTGGCGATAGATTTCCGAAAAACACTCCAGAAGCTACCATATGTGAAAAATTAGAAATTGAATCTTTTTGGGGAGTTGGCGGAGAAAAAATTAGAAGCTCAAGCGATCTGGTCAAAGAGTCAAAAAAATATAAAAATTAAGGAAAGAAAATGAAAACATTTCTATTCGATATGGATGGAACATTAACAGAGGCAAGGCGCCCAGCTAAAAAAGAAATGGCTGAGGCGCTTTTTAATTTATCTGAATTTGGTGATATTGGAATTTTAACAGGCTCACATTTAAAATATGTTCTAGAGCAATTATCAATATTAATTAACAATGTTAAAAAATTTAAAAATAAATTATACATACTTCCTTGTAACGGAACGCAGTTTTACGAAGTTACAAAGGACAAACAAGTACAAAACATATCATTAAATAATATGATAGAAGAAGTTGGACACGATTTGTATATACATTTACTTCACTCGATTTGCGATTTACAATCAGAGTTTTGTGAAAGTTATCTTGAAATACCTCATGGACAATTTATACAATACAGAGGCTCTTTGTTAAACTGGTGTCCTATTGGAAGATCAGCGACAACTTACTTTAGAAAAGAGTTTGTAGAAAAAGATACACAAAATATTATAAGAAAACAATTAATTAAAAAACTTAACAACAAACTATACAAAAACAATATGCAGGATCGCCTAGAATTGGTTCTAGGAGGCTCTACATCAATTGACATATATCCATTAGGCTGGGGAAAAGAATATGCTCTTCGCTATTTTGGAGGGTCTGAGGTATATTTTTGGGGTGATAAATGTTTTGGGGACGGAAACGATGTTACAATATATAATAAACTTCACCCTTTGGGTCGTGCATTTTCTGTGGACTCAGTTGAAGACACTATTAAGTCAATTAAAACCACTATTGAAAAAAGCCTATAAACTTCTTTTAAAATTCTGGAAGTTTATAAGCTTTGTTTGGTTGGTTTCTTGGGTTCTATGTGCAGCTATTTATGTTTTTTATTTTGAAGAAAAAGATAGTGAATAAAAAACTACTTAAGCTTTGACATAGGTATATCACTTTTAAGAACAATATCCTTATGTTTTAATTGAATAAAGTCTTGATGACTTTTAATATATTTTTCTATCTTTTCTTTTGTAGATAATTCAGAAGGCAAATCTTTTTTATCGGTTTTAAGTGCTTGTACAACTTTGACAAGCATACCAAGACCAGCTGCGCCACCTTCTTTTTTAAGGCGACTTTTAATAGCCTTATCGATATCTTTGATTTTTACTTCTTTCTTCTTTTCTATTGCTTCTTTAATAAGCTTTCTAATTAAACTTCTAGTTGTTTTCATTTTTCCTCCTTAAAACTATTTTTATCTTGCCAGTTTTTAGATATTTTATCTTCAACAATTGGTCCACCCATTGCCCAAGTATCACAGGTTCTTGCTGAGTGGCATTTAAAATGATGCATCCAGCAATACCCTAGGCGCCCGCTGTCGTCACTAACTTCTCCAGGCATGCAATCATCCATTCTAGGGGATATGTCAAATGCAACACAGTTTCCACATAGGGATTTTTTAGCAGCTTTCTCTGAAGTATTCCATTTTTTTGCAATTTGTTTCCAGTAATCTTCTGGCTCTTTAACATTTAAAGGTCCATACATGTGGTTTTTAATTGTTGCATTTCTATTTTTTGTATTTAAACCAACATCTTGTGTTGCAGGCGGACAAATATATTCTTTAGCTTGTTCGTAAAGTTTTTTTGCTAAGCTTTCACTTTTCTTTTTATCTAAGTTTTTTTTAACACTCGCTAGCGAAGCACCGCAACGATAACAATTATCATTGTCTGCTTCATTCATAGCACCGCAATTAGGGCACTTTATTTTCTTGCTTTCACTTTTGATCATTTCTCTTATGAGTTCTTTTAGTTTACTTGCTCTCATTTTTAACCTGTTCCTTTGACAACAATTAGTTTGCCTTTAATTTTTTCTCTCATCATTGCGGCATATTTTTTAATACCAGGTACAATAATGTTGTTTAAATATCTTAGATCTTCTTCGGAAAGACCACTAGTGTTAAGAACTAATCCTCTTTTGCCTAGTAGCTCTTGAACTATCATTTCTGCATAATCATCTTCAGTTAAGTAATTGAATTCCTCATCAAAAGTATTGTATTTTCTCATATATGCATCTTGATCTCTTGCTGCTTTCATTGTTAAAATTTGATTTACTGGCTTAGAAAAAGTATGATATCTTGTTTTTGGAGCTGTAAAATATCTACCAAAATAGCCGTCAGACATTAATTCGCCCATAGTGTTATCATCATGAAGTATTGCATGAAAAAGAACCCATGGAGTATTTTTCAATAAAAACTCTTTATTTCCAACAGCGTCAGTACTAAAAAAGATAACAGTGTCGTCAGGAGAAATATTATCTATGTTACTTTTAATTTCGCCAGTATTTGCAACAGCTTTAAGAAAAGTAATTGCTTTTTCGTCTAGATTAAAATACAAGGTTCGATGATGATCCCAACCATCCTCTCTAAAATCAATAAAGCTAGCATCAGTAACGTCAGGCTTTTTTTCGAGTGCAGAAAAATAACCAACTTTTGTCATTACCCAAATGTTTGCTTCTAGCCTTCCATAAAATTTTTCGGCTTGATTTTGAAAGTGTCGAGATCCAGCATATGCTTTTGCTGCTCGCCTTTGTTTACTAACAGTTCTATCTTCAACATCTTCCCACTCTTCGCCTTCAGGTTTGGACTCTTCCCATTCGTCATAATCTGGTCCAAAAATTCCTAAACCTGAATATAAACCGCCAGAGACTTCGCCAGTTTCGCTAAACTTTTTTGGGTCATCGTCGTCAATTATTCCTAAATGACCCTTATACGCCATTTCTATTAATTTCAATAATCGTTTTTTTGACAGCTTCATTTCTTTTTTCTCATACGTTGTGTTTTTCTTTTACTAGCTTCTTTTCTTTTTTCTGCATATTCATATGCACGCTTTAATCTCTTTTTTGTAGCAGGGTCTTTAGCATTTTTATATGCTGCTCTTGCTCGTTGGTGTATAAGATTGATTATTTGTGATTGACGCTTATGACTCTTAGATTTGAAGCTTTTTTTGGCAAGAGTTTTTTGAATTGCAGATGCACTAGAAAATTTTACGCGAACAGTATCCTTTGGGTTTTCATCCGTGTAAAGTCTTCTGCCTGAACCTTTTGGTTTTTTACCTGTTCCTACTTTTGGATCTGCTTCATTTATCTTTTCGCAATTGGAAACTCTTCTTCCGCT
>MDSZ01141180.1_pt1 | contig 66229 bp, 56 predicted proteins | sample 811201 | NCBI WGS metagenome assembly MDSZ01 (sample SAMN05326647, study PRJNA326480) | marine metagenome | isolation source: seawater | place: Indian Ocean: North | collected 2010
CGCCACGCGCCTGGATCACCGGGCTCATCTTCTCCAGGTTGATCTGGTGCATGATGCCGTTGCCGGCCGGGATCACGTCGACGTTCTTGAACGCGGTCTTGGTCCAGTCGATGAAGTGGAAGCGATCCTCGTTGCGGCGGTCCTCGATGGCGCGGTTCTTCTCGAACGCATCCGGATCGAACCCCGCTGCTTCCACGGCCAGGGAATGGTCGACGATCAGTTGCGTCGGTACCACCGGGTTGACCTTGGCCGGGTCGCCGCCCTTGTCGGCGATGGCATCGCGCAGGCCGGCCAGGTCGACCAGCGCGGTCTGGCCCAGGATGTCGTGGCACACCACGCGCGCCGGATACCAGGGGAAATCCAGGTCGCGCCGGCGATAGACCAGTTGCTCCAGCGACGCCGTCAGGTCCTGCGGCGCGCAGCGGCGTACCAGCTGCTCGGCGAGCACGCGCGAGGTGTAGGGCAGCTTGCTCCAGGCGCCGGCCTGGATCGCCTCGACCGCCTCACGGGCGTCGAAGTAATCCAGCGCGGTACCGGGCAGGCGCTTGCGGTATTGGCTATTCACGGTCTCGGTCATGATTATTTACGATCCTTGAGCGGCACGAACTTCAGGTCTTCGGGGCCTGTGTAGTTGGCGCTCGGGCGGATGATCTTGCCGTCGATGCGCTGCTCGATGACGTGCGCGGACCAGCCGGCGGTGCGGGCGATGACGAACAGCGGGGTGAACATCGCGGTGGGCACACCCATCATGTGGTAGCTGACGGCGCTGAACCAGTCGAGGTTGGGGAACATCTTCTTGATGTCCCACATCACGCTCTCCAGGCGCTCGGCGATGTCGTACATCTTGCTGTTGCCCTGCTCCACCGAGAGCTCGCGAGCCACTTCCTTGATCACCTTGTTGCGCGGGTCGCTGACGGTATAGACCGGATGACCGAAGCCGATCACCACTTCCTTGCGCTCGACCCGGGCACGGATGTCGGCCTCGGCTTCGTCCGGGCTGTCGTAGCGCTTCTGCACTTCGAAGGCCACCTCATTGGCGCCGCCGTGCTTCGGCCCGCGCAGCGCACCGATGGAACCGGCGATGCAGGAGAACAGGTCCGAGCCGGTGCCGGCGATCACCCGCGAGGTGAAGGTCGAGGCATTGAACTCGTGCTCGGCGTACAGGTTGAGCGAGGTGTGCATGGCACGCACCCAGGACTCGCGCGGTTTCTCGCCGTGCAGCAGATGGAGGAAGTGGCCGCCGATGGAGTCATCGTCGGTGTCCACCTCGATACGCTTGCCGTTGTGGCTGTAGTGGTACCAGTACAGCAGCGCCGAGCCCAGCGAGGCCATCAGCTTGTCGGCAATGTCGCGGGCACCCGGATGGTTGTGATCGTCCTTCTCCGGCGCCAGGCAACCGAGCACGGACACCGCAGTACGCATCACGTCCATCGGATGGGCGGACGGCGGCAGCTGCTCCAGCGCGGCCTTCACCCCGGCCGGCAGGCCACGCAGCGCCTTGAGCTTGGCCTTGTATCCGGCCAGCTCGGCGACGTTCGGCAACTTGCCGTGGACCAGCAGGTGGGCGATTTCCTCGAACTCGCAGCGATTGGCGAAATCGAGCACGTCATAGCCGCGGTAGTGCAGGTCGTTACCGGTGCGGCCAACGGTGCACAGCGCGGTGTTGCCGGCGGCGGTGCCGCTCAGGGCGACGGACTTCTTCGGTTTGAAGCCAGGGGTGGTTTCAGTGGCACTCATGGTTATCTCCTCGAATCCTTGTTCTTGTCGTTATTTCTCGCCGGCGGCGAACAGCGCATCGAGCTTCTGCTCGAAGGCGTGGTAGCCGATACGGTCATAGAGCTCGGCACGGGTCTGCATCAGCTCGATCACGTCCTTCTGGTGGCCGTTCTGGCGAATCGAGGTGTAGACACTCTCGGCCGCCTTGTTCGCCGCGCGGAAGGCGGACAGCGGATAGAGCTGGATGGCGACGCCGACCGAGGCCAGTTCGTCGCGGGTGAACAGCGGCGTGGCACCGAACTCGGTGATGTTGGCCAGTACCGGTACGTTCAGCGCATCGACGAAACGCTTGTAGGTCGGCAGGTCATACGCTGCCTCGGCGAAGATGCCGTCGGCACCGGCCTCGACGTAGGCCTGGCAACGCTCGATGGCGGCGTCCACGCCTTCGGCCTGGATGGCGTCGGTGCGGGCGATGAGGAAGAAATCGGGGTCGGTCCTGGCATCGGCGGCGGCACGCACGCGGTCGACCATTTCTTCGCAGGAGACGATTTCCTTGCCCGGACGGTGACCGCAGCGCTTGGCGCCGACCTGGTCCTCGATGTGCGCTGCGGCAGCACCCGCCTTGATCAGATTCTTGATGGTGCGCTCGATGTTGAAGGCGCTGGGACCGAAGCCGGTGTCGATGTCCACCAGCAGCGGCAGGTCGCAGACATCGGTGATGCGCCGCACGTCGGTCAGCACGTCATCCAGGGTGTTGATGCCCAGGTCCGGCAAACCGAGGGAGCCGGCCGCCACACCACCGCCAGACAGATAAATGGCGCGAAAGCCCGCGCGCTTGGCCAGCAGCGCGTGGTTGGCGTTGATCGCACCGATTACCTGCAGCGGACTCTCGATGGCGAGGGCCTGGCGGAAACGCTGGCCGGCGGAAAGCTGAGTCATGAATCACCTCGGGTCTTGGATGGAGTGGTGAGCGCGCCCTGCCCGTTCTGGGCAACGTAGTGGCGCTCGATGTTGCGCTTGGAAGCGCCGATATGACGGCGCATCAGCAGTTCGGCCAGTTCGCCGTCACGGTCGGCGATGGCATCGAGAATGCGGTGATGCTCGGCGAACGCCTGGCGCGGCCGGTTGGGCGTCGCGGAAAACTGCAGGCGATACATGCGCACCAGCTGATACAGCTCGTCGCAGAGCAGCTTGGCCAGGGTGCGATTGCCGCTGCCCTGGATGATCCGGTAGTGGAAGTCGAAGTCGCCTTCCTGCTGGTAGTAACCGACCCCCGCCTTGAACGCGGCGTCCTGCTCGTGCAGCTCCAGCACCCGGCGCAGCTCGTCGATTTCCGTCTGCGTCATGCGTTCGGCGGCCAGGCGGCAGGCCATGCCTTCCAGCGATTCGCGGATCTCGTACAGCTCGATCAGCTCGGCATGGCTCAGCGATACGACCCGCGCCCCCACGTGCGGGACGCGCACCAGCAGCTTCTGTCCCTCCAGGCGGTGAATCGCCTCGCGCAACGGGCCGCGACTGATGCCATAGGTACGCGCCAGCTCCGGCTCGGAGATCTTGCTGCCAGGAGCGATCTCGCCCTTGACGATGGCCGCCTGGATCAAGCGGAAGACATGCTCGGAAAGTGTTTCCGAATCCGCCTGAGGCGTGACCAGTTCATTCGATTCGAGCAGCATGATTGTCGACACCAGGGCATTTCGATAGGCGCAAAACTACGCTCAAAAGCCGAACCAGTCAAAGCAGACCAAAGTATTGTCGACAATATTTTCAACTCAGCCAGGTCTGAAAAGCGCGACCTTACTTGCAGAAAGCTACATAAGCGTCTGTCAGCATGGAAAATCCCCATGCTAGAATTCGCCGAACTCAAGCCCGGCCAGCGTCCGCTGCCTCGCCTGCTAGACTTCATGGCGGACAAGTGTCTGGCAGGATGCCTCCAGGCGCTGTTCATCACCCTCTTCTGGCAAGACCTCTCAAGGACTCATGAGACTGAAACCCTTCTCCTTGCTGCTCTGCCTGTTGACCCTGTCCTGCCCTGCTCTGGCCATGGGCAAGTCTGTCTATGGCCTGAACGAATACATCTACATCGAAGAGCTCGACCTCCAGGTGGCAGCCAAGCTCGACACCGGCGCCAAGACCGCCTCGCTCAGCGCCCGAGACATCGAACGCTTCAAACGCGACGGGGAAACCTGGGTGCGTTTCGTGCTGGCCATCGACGACACCCACGAGCGCACGATCGAGCGCCCTCTGGCGCGCATCAGCAAGATCAAACGCCGTGCCGGCGACTACGATCCGGACGAGGGCAAGACCTACACCGCGCGCCCTGTAATCGACCTTGAACTGTGCATGGGGCAGGCCCTGCGCACAATTGAAGTGAACTTGACCGACCGAAGTGCATTCCAATACCCGCTTCTGATCGGCTCCGAAGCCCTCAAGCATTTCGGTGCCATGGTCGACCCAAGCCTAAAATATGCAGCTGGAAAACCCGGCTGCACCGATGACGCAACCCCTGGCGAGTAATTCCCATGCGCTCTCTGAACCTGCATCTGAAAGTCCTGATCACCCTGCTGGTGACCCTGGGCGTTCTGATTACGGCATACCAAATCTTCATTCTCGGCATCCCGGTGACCGAGGACGAGACCGACGATCTGTGGAACATCGACGCCAAGGTCGAGTTTCAGGCCAGCCCGCGTGAGCCGGTCAAGCTGCAGATGTTCGTACCGCCGCTGAACCAGGATTACGTGAGCCTCAACGAGAGTTTCATCTCCAACAACTATGGCGTCAGCGTCAATCGTGTCGACGGCAATCGCCGCGTCACCTGGTCGGCCCGTCGCGCCAACGGCAAGCAGACCCTCTACTACCGCCTGGTGCTGACCAAGCGTTACAGCGGCGAGCAGGCGCCTGCCAAGGGGCCGATCTTCCGTGACAGCATTGCTGTGGAGGGCCCGGAGAAGATCGCTGCAGAAGCCCTGCTCGCGCCGATCCGCCAGCACTCCGCGGATGTCGAGACCTTCATCAGCGAGACCATCAAGCGCGTCAACAACGCCAACGACGACAACGTCAAGCTGCTGCTCGGCGGCGACGCGTCCACCGTCAACAAGGCCAAGGTCGTCGAGCTGCTGCTGTCCATCGCCCACGTGCCGATGGAGCGCGTGCACACCATTCGCCTGCAGGCCGAGGTCGCCCAGTCGCCCGAGCTGTGGCTGCGCAGCTTCAATGGCCAGAAATGGCTGTACTTCAATCCCGAATCCGGCGAGCAGGGCCTGCCTGCCGATCGCCTGGTCTGGTGGATCGGTGACGAAGAGCTGGTCAACCTCGAAGGGGGTCGTCAGGCCCAGGTAAGCTTCAGCCTTAACAACAGCGAGATGAATGCCATCCGCCTGGCCAAGCTGACCGACGAGAACACCGACGCCAGCTTCCTCGAGTACTCGCTGTACGGCCTGCCCCTGCAGACCCAGCAGACCTTCATGATCATGGTCATGATCCCGATCGGCGTACTGGTGATCCTCATCCTGCGCAACCTGGGTGGCCTGCAGACCCTGGGGACCTTCACCCCGGTGCTGATCGCCCTGGCCTTCCGCGAAACACAGCTGGGCTTCGGCATCTTCCTGTTCACCGTGATCACGGCGCTCGGCCTGTCGTTGCGCTCCTACCTGGAACACCTGAAGCTGCAGATGCTGCCACGCCTGTCGGTGGTGCTGACCTTCGTGGTGGTGCTGATCGCGGCCATCAGCCTGTTCAGCCACAAGCTGGGCCTGGAGCGCGGCCTGTCCGTCGCCCTGTTCCCGATGGTGATCCTGACCATGACCATCGAACGCCTGTCGATCACCTGGGAAGAGCGCGGCGGCGGCCATGCCTTCAAGGTCGCCATCGGCACCCTGTTTGCCGCCACCGTCGCACACCTGCTGATGATGGTTCCGGAGCTGGTGTACTTCGTGTTCACCTTCCCGGCGATCCTGCTGATCCTGGTGGGCTTCATGCTGGCGATGGGTCGTTACCGCGGCTACCGCCTGACCGAACTGTTCCGTTTCAAAGCCTTCCTCAAGGACTAAGACCATGTTCGGCCTGATCAAGACGTGGAAGGCCCTTGAAGCCAAAGGCATCATGGGCATCAACCGACGCAATGCGGACTACGTGCTGAAGTACAACAAACGGCACCTGTACCCCATCGTCGACGACAAGATCATCACCAAGGAACGCGCCATCGAGGCCGGTATCGATGTACCGGAGCTGTACGGGATCATCGATACCGAGAAAGGCATCGACAAGCTCGACCAGATCATCGCCGGGCGCAACGACTTCGTCATCAAGCCGGCGCAGGGCGCTGGCGGTGACGGCATCATGGTGATCGCGGACCGCTTCGAGGATCGCTTCAAGACCGTCTCCGGCAAGATCGTCAGCCATGAGGAGCTGGAGCAGCAGATTTCCAGCATCCTCTCCGGGCTGTACTCGCTCGGTGGCCACCGCGATCGCGCACTGATCGAGTACCGCGTGACCCCGGACACCATCTTCAAGAGCATCAGCTACGAGGGCGTACCGGATATCCGCATCATCGTGCTGATGGGCTACCCGGTGATGGCGATGCTGCGCCTGCCAACGCGGCAGTCCAGCGGCAAGGCCAACCTGCACCAGGGCGCCATCGGCGTCGGTGTCGACCTGGCCACCGGCGTCACCCTGCGCGGCACCTGGCTGAACAACAAGATCAGCAAGCACCCGGACACCACCAACGCGGTGGATGGCGTGCAACTGCCGAACTGGGATGGCTTCATGAAGCTCGCCGCCGGCTGCTACGAGCTCTGCGGCCTGGGCTACATCGGCGTGGACATGGTCCTGGACCAGGACAAGGGGCCGTTGATCCTCGAACTCAACGCCCGCCCGGGCCTGAACATCCAGATCGCCAACGATTGCGGCCTGACCCATCGCGCCCACGCGGTGGAGGCCCACCTGGAAGAGCTGAAAGCCAAGGGTCTGCAGGAAGACGCCGAGGAACGCGTACGCTTCTCCCAGGGCTTGTTCGGCCACGTCGTCAGCAAGGAAGTCTGACGCCCAAGCCTCCCTGCCTTGCAGGGAGGCTGCTGCCCGCCCCCACACACCTCCCCTTAGCGCATGATCGCCAGCTCGAAGGCCCCTTCATCGGCATGCGCATGGCGCTGCATGCCCGCGTCATCCACCGCCAGCGCCTGCAAGGGGCGCTTGAACGGCTTGTTGTCGAGCGTCTGCAGGCTGCGGTCCTCGTCGGTGGTGATCAGCAGCACGTAGCGCTCGCCGCGTTCGGCACGCACCTGCACCGTACCCTCGATGAAGGCGTAGCGGTACCAGGTTTCCGGGTGCAACTGATACACCGCATCGCTGACCAGCCGGGTCGGCTGTTTGGCTTCATCGAGAAACAGCAGTGACGGATAGACCACCTGGCGATTGGCGAAACTGCGCACCCGCAAGCCATAGCTGCGCCGTGATGCCGGCAGTTTCACGGCCGCGTAGTAGCTGCGCCCCATGGGAAAATCGAAGCTCGGCGAAAAGCGGTCCAGCTCCTCGTAACGCGGCTCTTCGGCCGAAAGCACGGTGAAATCGCTGTTGCGCAACTGGCCACAGCAGCGTGTCGACAATTCACTGTACAGCCCGTCACCACGCGACTGGCTGCCGGCGAGCAACGCCTGCATGGCGGCGGTCGGTTGTCCGTCGAGCATGGGTAGCGCCGGTTTTCCGCGCTCGAACTCGATCTGCCGGCCTTCGCTGTAACGACCGCTGGAGGGCGCCTCAGCCTCGGACCGGCCAGAGCGCGTCGGGACGGACGAGTTGTGCATGCGCCCCTGCTCGTCGACCCAGGTGTAGTAAGGGCTGTCGGAGGTACCCCGGGAGAAACCACGACCTTCCAGCACCTCCGAGTCGATGTAGTCCCCTGCCCGCTCGCCACTGGCCAGCACGTGGTCGTTCCCGGACGCGCCAGCGACCTGCGCACCTGCATAGAAGCTGTTCTGCAGCTGGCCATTGCCATCGACCCAGGTGAAATAGCGGCGCTTGCTCTCCCCGGTGCTCGGCGCACTCCCCGGCCAGGTGCCGCCCTCGCCCAGACGGGCCTGGTCGCTTTTTTCCGCATGCAACCTCGCCTGACGTTGCTGCTCGGCGAAACGTGTATCGACGAAGGTGTTGTGCACCCGGCCCTGCTCGTCGACCCAGGTCAGATAACGGCTGCTGGCATCGGTCTGCCAGGCGACGGGCAGGAGCAGCAGAGCGAACGCGAGCCTGCGCATGGTTTCAGAACCTCGAGGTATAGGTCATGGAGAAGATGTAGGCCTTGACCGTGGTTTCCACGTTGAGCCCGGCGTAGGGGTTGTAGACCAGGTTGTCCAGGCCTTCGCAGCTGACGTTGCAACTGCTGCCCGCCGGAATGTTCTGCTTGGAAACGAAGTAGTTGAAGCCGACATCGATGGTGCTGTCCTTGTCCCAGCGGTACCCCAGACCCAGGCCGTAAAGATCGGCATCGCCGACCGGCGCCAGCACGTCGGCCTTGTTCTCGGGAATGGCCGAGGGGCGGTACTCGTAGCCGGCGCGCAAGGCCAGGCGATCGTTGACGTCGTACTGCACACCGACGCCCCAGCTCCAGGTGTCACGATAGCCACGGTCGAGAATGATGCTGCGACTCGTGGCGTTACCACCGCCGAAGGTCTTGGCGATGCGCAGCAGATCCAGCTCGCGGTCGAACTCGATCTCGAAGTTGTTCCAGTCGCTATAGCCAACCCAGCGCAGGTCCAGGTTGAACTGCCACTTGTCGAAGGGGCGCACCTTGATACCGGTGCTGAAGGCGTCCGGATAGGTCAGTTTCAAGGACGCGTTGCCAGACTCCTGGTCGACCCCATAAGGGAAGATCGGGCTGAGTATCTGGCCAAAAAGCGAGCCTTGCAGGCCCGACCAGAAGCCCGCCCAGTCCTCGCTGTAGTCGATGCGGTACTTGCCCTTGAGGTTCATCCGCGCCTCGCTCTGGTAGGTCGCCCCCCAGGCGAACCAGTCGGTCGGTTCCCAGAGAATGCCCAGGTTGTAGGTCGGCGACAGGCTCTGTTCGAGGTCGAGATCGAGATTGGCCAGCGAGTCGAACGGGCCGATCTTGCCACTGCAGACGTTGATGATCGATCCGACGATGTCGCCCAGGCCGGGCAGGCACAGCGCTTCGTTGAGAATGCGGGTCAGGCCGGTGAGCATGCCGGGGTTGCGGAAGTCCTGGTTGAGCGCCACCGCCTGGTGAGAGAAGCCGATGGACAAGCCCAGGGACAGCTCGTCGTTGACCTGGTAGGCCAGCGACGGCGAGAAGTAGGTGATGCGCTGCAACGACACCTGGCGCCCCTGGAAACGGCCCGGATCGTCGTCCGAGTCTCGTGAATAGCCCAGCGCCATGGGTGCATAGACATTGGTGGCGAAGGTGAACTTCGAGCCTGGCGGGTTGATCGACAACCCCGCCAGCGGCGCCACCAGGAGCGGCAGCTCGGTCATCCCGCCGACGCCGGGCAGGTACATGGTAGGCGTCAGCGTGCGGCTGCTGGAGTTCTTGAACGGGTCGTCGTCGTAGCCCATGAAGCCATAGCCTTCGCGGGCCTCGAACTTGGCGCGAATGTCCATCACCCCGCTGAGCAGCTTGACCGTCGTCTGCCGACCCTTGAGCTTGCTCAGGGCCGCCGGGTTGTAGTGCACGGCATCGATGCCGGTGGAGTCGGCGGTCACGGCGTTGCCCATGGCCATGGCCTTGGGGTTGCCGATGGTCAGGTTGTTGGCCAACTGCGCCTGTGCGGGCAGGACGCAAGCTGCGACCAACCCGACCAGCAGCAGCGCCTGCAGCTTGGCAAGATGATTCATATCCGGTTCGCTCGCTGCTTACTCGGCCTTGAGGCCCTTGATATCAAGGGGCATGGAGATCCCGAGCAGGACATCGGGCGAATCTTCGGTCATGCCGAAACCGGCATTGACGTTGACGATGGTGTTCGGCGCGGTGCGCAGGCCCAGCGAGAAGTTCATCACCGCACTGGTCTGTTCGTTCCCTTCCAGCGTGACGTCGCTGAACTTGAACGTCGGCGCCAGGTTGTGCGCCATCTGCAGTGATGTTGCCAGCGAGACGTCGTAGGACAGCGCGTAGGCGAAGCCCATGCTCAACGACAGGCTGGAGCCGGGCTCGACCTCTTCCAGCAGGCGGCCGCCACGCACCTGGTCGGCATCGCGGATCGGCAGGTTGTAGGTGTAACCCAGCGAACCGAACAGCACCACCGGGTCGATCACGTAGGACATGTTGGCACCGACGCCCAGGCTGTAGTACCCGTTGCCGGTGGCCAGGCCATCGTCGAGGCTGACGTCGTAGGGGCTGTCCCCGGTCGGCAGGCCGAGGGTGGCGAACAGGGTGGTGACCGGTCGGCCGCGCTCGGACGACCAGGGTTGCCAGCGCAGGCTGGCGGAGACGTCGCCGAGGCTGTAGGTGCTGAGGTCGCGTTCGGTGTCGTACTTGGCCAGGAACGGCACACGCATGCTGAAGGTGAGGTTGTCCCAGACGCCGTAGTCGAAGGTGAAGGAGTTGGTGAAGGTGTGCTGCGCCTCGCTCTGGCCGATCACACTGTAGACGTTCTGTCCGGTGCGCACGGTCTGGATCTGTGTATCGCGCAACAACGAGTAGTCGAAGCCGTAGGTCAGCGTACGCTCGCCCTTCTTGAGCAGCGTGTAGCTCTTCTCGGCGGCCTGGAACACCTCTTCCAGCGCCTTGGCGCTGTCGGCGTCATCGTCCTTCTTGGTCAGCGCATCACGCGCATCGTCGACCGTGGCCTCCTCGGCCAGGACCGGTTGTGCAGCAGCAAGCGCCAGCATGGCCAGCCATGCGTACCCCCAAACTCCCATGACGCTATCCCCAGATCGTTGTTGTTATGCCGGGTGAATCACTTGCGGCGAATGTACTGGATGTCGCCTCCCGACCCTAAGCGGTCGGCCTGATTCGTGGTGAACTTGGCCATCTGCGGAAACTCGCGGAAAGCCAGCATGCTGATGGTGCGGTCATCGATGATGCGCAGGTCACGGTCGGTCAGCGCCATGGCGTTGGCCGGCTCGTTGCCACTGGGAAAGATCACGAACAGGACGTTCTGATCCCATATCTCCTCGAAACGCACGCGGGTGAAGCTGATGTTGCCCAGCGCCGGGTCGGCGATGAACACGTGGTCGTTGTAGACATCGCGCACCACCACGAAATGTTTGAAGCCGGCGTACTCGATCGGCACGATGGCCGGGTGTTCGAGCTGCGCGAGGTCATCGAACGCAGCCCGGAAACCGCCGCTCTTGTAGCCCAGGGCGGTGACGAAGCGCTTCATGTCGAGCAGCGAAAAACCGCGTCGCTCGACGATCTTTTCCGCCTCGCCGAAATGCAGCAGCCCCTCCATCACCTGGCGCTCTTCCAGGTTGCGCCCCAGGAAGTAGTCGAGCAGCGTGGTCAGGGCCGCGGAGCCGCAGCTGTAGTCGTAGGCTTGGCGAATCACGTTGCGAAACTGCAACTGACTCATCGGCTCCAGCACCACCGACTCGCGCAGCGGGCCATTGGGCAGCAGCGGCTGGGTGATGTTCACCGTCCCGGCTGGCTGCGGCTTGGTGTCGACAGCCTCGGTGAAACCGTACAAACCGATCAGGCTGCCCACGAGAATTTCGATCATTGGTCAATCCGCGACTGCATACAACGAGACAGGAGCCCGGCCGCGAACAGCGGCAGAGCTCCTGCGGATCAGCTCAAGCGAGGATCAATGACCCCAGATCTTGACGGTGGAGCCGGCCATGTCGAGACCGTTGATGGCGACGCCACCAATGGTGCCGTTGCCGATCTTCACGGCGTCCACAGCGACACCGCCGTTGATGCCCGGCAGGCCGATTTCCAGCTTGTTGTCGACCACGTCGACGGTCAACGGGTTGGCTTCGTCGATGTTGAAGCCGGACAGGGTGACGGTGTTCAGGCTCAGGCTGTTGCTGCCGTCGCTGACACCGGTTTCGGTATCGGTGTAAACGATCGAGCCGATGGTGGCATCGAAGTTACCGGCGATGCTGATACCAGCCTGACCGGTGACGCCAGCCAGGTCGGAGTCATCCAGCGCTTTCAGGTCGGCCTGGGCCATGAACGGAACAGCCATGACGGCGGCGGCAAGAGCGAGTTTTTTCAGGGTCATCATTGTTGTTATCTCCACAGTTCAAATGGGGGGTCCCCGGGCTCTGCCGGTGACGTCCTGTCACGAGCAGCCTGATCGGCTCATGCCGATCACCAGACCTGTCGCGGCTTCCCTAGGTACGCCAGGTTTGGATTCACGCAGCGCATGGCGCTCCGAGATGGCTACAAGCTACTAACCCACCCCGCCCCTGCCAGCCCATCCAAGGGATGGAGCAGGTAGGACGATCCTTAATTCCCTTCATGCCTCACTGAGCAATCCCTGGCTCTTGCCCTTGAGCACGGCCTGGGTACGACTGCGTACCCCCAACTTGGAAAACAGGTTGTGCAGATGCCATTTGATGGTGGCCTCGGACAGGTGCACCGCCTGGGCGATGTCGCGATTGGAGAGGCCGGCGGCCACGAGCCGCAGGATCTCCCGCTCGCGGTGGCTAACATCCTGATTTTCCTCGAAACTTTCAGGGTCGATAGACAGCCGGCGACACTGCTCGCGAAGCATCTCGGCCACGCCCTGCCAGGCCGCCGCCGGCTTCGGCTCGGCCTCGTGCCAGGCTTCCCAGAGCGGCAGCAACCAGATGGCGTCGTCCTGGAACAGGCGGCGGTAGCCGCACTGCCAGGCTTCTTCCAGGGTCGCGCGCAGCAGGGTGAAGGCCTTGTCGCTGTTACCTTTGCGCCAGTACGCCACAGAAAGTAACAGGCTCAGGCGCAAGCGCCGGTCACGCTGGTGCTCGGCCCCCTGTTTGGCCAGGCAGGCCTCCAGGCTGGCTTGTGCCTTGTCCACGCGCCGATCGCTCAATGCCAGGCGCGCCTGACTCAGTGCCAGCGCGGTGTGTGCGTCGCCGTAACGCTCGATGGGCAGCGCCGCCAGGTGGCGCTCCAGCTGCAGATAGATGCGCTGCGCCTCGTTGGGCCGGCGCAGCCACAGGAGAAACTGCACCTTGCAGCCCATGCCGATGGCGAACACCCGTTCATAGCCCGGCCCCTGCAAGCCCGCCAGCCATTCGTCCAGCTCTTCCAGGCCCTGCTCGGCAGCCCCGGCGAAGAAGCGTGCCCGTGCCATGACCAGCTTGCCGCGACTGATCAGCTCCACCGGTGTCGCCACGTCGCGCCAGGTCGTGGCCAGCGGCAATTCGGCGAGGATCGCGCCATGCCGGTCCTGCTCGTACAGCAGATCGGCATAGGCCAGCCCCAGCGGACCACCGACCCGACTGCGGCGGCCGAACACCTGCTCCACGCGGGCGCGTGCGGTTTCGGCGAGGGCCCGGCCACGCTCCAGCTCGCCATATTCCTTGCAGATCAGCGCCTCGATCAGGCTGGCCATCACGTGCAGGTACTCGCTCTCGCACTGACGCAGATTCTCGCGAGCCACGGCAATCGCCTTGGCCGCCTCGCCGAACTCGCCCAGCAGCGCGAATGCCGCCGCCTGCACGCAGGCCAGGCTGGCGCGGAACACCGGCTGGTTCTGCGGCACCAGGGCCAGCCAGTGGCCGGCGACCTTGAGGCAGGCTTCGAGCTTGTCCTGATACAGCAGCACCAGCGCCTTGAGCACCTGGGCAGCCGCCAGCAGCTCGATCAGACCGAAATGCATGCCCTTGCCGCGGCCCTGGGTCAGGCGCGTGCTGACCTCCTCGATCAACGCCTCGGATTCGGCGAACTTCTGCTCGAAGGCCAGCTGCCAGGCATAGAAGATCTGGAACACCGGCTGCTCGGCGATCACCACCGGGGGAATGTCCTTGAGAATGGCGAGGATGCCGTAGACCCGGTTGCCGGCGATCAGGCGCGCGCCCTGGCGCTCCAGCAGCTCGGCGGCAAAGCCGTAGTCACGGGCGCGCAGGGCGTACTTGATCGACTTGTCGGCCAGGTCACGCCCTTCGCACCAGCGCGCAGCCGCATGCAGCAGGTGCGCGGGATCACCGCGCTTGGCCAGGCGCCCCTGCAGGAACTCGGCGAACAGGTGGTGATAGCGGAACCATTCGCCCTGCTCGTCCAGCGGGATCACGAACAGCTGCTCGCCCTGCAGGCGACGGAGCATCTCGGCGCCGTCCTGGCGGCCCGTCAGGGCATTGCACAGTGGCGCGTTGAACTCGTCGAGCACCGAGGTCTGGTCGAGAAACAGCTGCACGGGTTCCGGCAGGCTGGCGACGACGTCCTCGGCCAGGTAATCGGCGATGTTGCGCTCGGCGCCCGACAGTCCGGCAAGAAAGGCTGCCCGATCACGTTGCCGTGGCAAGGCCAGTGCCGCCAGATGCAGCGCGGTGATCCAGCCTTCGGTGCGGGCGTACAGCTGGTTGAGTTCACTCTCCTCCAGAGCAAGGCGCTTGATGTCGCGGAAATACGCGGCGGTTTCCGCACGGGTCAGGCGCAGGTCTTCCGCCTTGAGCCAAAACGCCCAGGCGCCAAGCGATGGCGGCTCTTCGAGAAAACGGGGTTGATAGCGCGTGCTGACCACCAGCCGCACATGCCTGGGCAGGCGCTCGATCAGGTAGCGCGAGCCCTGGCCAAGGGATGGATGACGAATGCGGTGGAAGTCGTCGAGCATCAGGTAGAGGTTTTCCCGCAGCGCCTTCAGGTCATCGAGAAAGGCATCGATGACCGCTTCCAGCGGCCAGCTGATCTCGCCCTGCAACAACGCCGAGGCGCTGCCGCCGAATCCGGGACAGGCGGCCTGCACGGCGGCCACGAGATACTGCAGGAACCTCGCCGGTTCACTGTCGCTTTCATCGCAGGACAGCCACGCGACCCTCGCGCCGCTCTGCTGCAGGCGACCGCGCAGCTGGCTCAGCACGGTGCTCTTGCCGAACCCGGCAGGAGCGCTGAGGACGATCAGACGCTGCTCGCGCGCCTCCAGCAGACGCTCGAGCAATGCCGAGCGCTCCAGCAGCAGCGCGCCCTCGGCATGAACCGGATAAAGCTTGGTGCGCAGCAACGGCACACTGACCTGGCACACGGGATTATGGCTGTTCATGATTCCAGTAGACTCAGCTCGCGAGCACGGCGGATGGCTTGAGTGCGGTTACGCACCTTGAGTTTTTCGTAGATGTTGTGCAGGTGCCATTTGACCGTCCCCAGGGCCAGGGACAGCTGCTGACCTATCTCCTCGTTGGACATGCCCTTGGCCGCCAGACAGACCACCTCGCGTTCACGCTCGGTCAGTCCCTCCTCCAGCGTGTCCAGCGCCTGGCGTGACGCCTGCCCGGGCCAGACAGACAGCAGGCTGCGAATGAAAGCCTGCAGCGCTGGCTGGCGCTCGGCCGACTCCAGCTGCTGGAGCAGTTGGCGAATCGCCTCGCCCTCCTCGATGAACAGGCTGCGCGCCTCTTCCCGCTCGGCGCCGATCAGGCACTGCACCAGCAGGCTCTGCGCACGCTCCTGATAGCCGAGCCGCTGGTAACTCAGGGCCGCCAGCAGATCCAGGCGCAGGCGGTGCAGACCGTGCCAGCCGTTCTGCAACTGGCTGCGCAACTGGGTGATCTCGTGCAGGGCCTCGCTGAAGTGTCCACGTGCCTGCTGGAGCCGAATGCGGCTGAGGCCGAGTGCCCAGAGCACCGGGTTGAAGCTGCGCTGGGTGTAGTGCGCGGCCAGCTTGTTCCAGTCGACCGACTTCAGGCGTTGCTCGGCGCGCTTGCTGCGGTCGGCCGTCGGCTCCTGCAGGGTCAGCGCGATCTCGTCGGCGACCGCCTGCACGTAGAAGCGCCAGGAGTTGTTGCGCGCAGCCAGGTTCTGCATCAGCACCAGCGTCGCGCTGGCCTCCTTGGGCGCATCCTGCAGACGTTGCACCCGCGCCAGGCAGAGCATGGCCTGGGCGTAAAGATCGATGGGGTTGATCACGTCGACGGTCGCCAGCGCCCAGCGCAGTCGCTCCTGCAGGCCGTCTAGGCGCCCCTGCTGGTAGGCGATCAGGCATTCGCTGATGGTCGGCAGAACCAGCGCACGCGAGCGCTCGCCGAACCAGGGCATCGTCCGCGCCCGCAACTGGTCGAACAGCAGCTGCGCCTGCTTGACCCGCCCCTGTTCCAGGCACAGCAGGATTTCCACGTTGGCCAGCTGCATGTCCAGGTAGCGGCCTTCGAGGAAGTGGTTGCGCTGCTGCGCCAGCGCCAGCAGCTTGCGCGCCTGCTCCGCCTGGCCAAGCATGACGTTGGCCAGCGCGCCGACGGTGAGTATCGCCACCTCGAGGAAGGCGGTGTGCTGACCAAGCTGCGCCTCGATGCGACGCGCCAGGCTGACGCAGGTATCCAGGTCGTCCTTCTGCAGGGCAATCACCGCCTTGATCGCCAGGGTCGCGAGCAACTTGTCGCTGAGCGGCCCGCTGCTGCGCGACTCGCCCCAGCGCTCGAGCAGCTCGTCGAGCATGCGATTGGCTTCGTTCAAACCCAGCTCGGCAGCCCGCACCCAGACATCGGCGAGCACCAGCACCGGGAAACGCAGGGCGATGTCGTCCGGTACGTGCTGGCGCCATTTGTAGATCAGGTTCAACTGCCCACGGTTGATCAACTCCAGGCCGCAGCCGTCGAGCAACGCCGCGAGCATCTCGGCATCCTCGGCGAGGCAGGCGTGCTCGATGGCCAGGTTCTGCATGTGGTGGTTGGTGAACCACAGGCTGGCGTTGAAATGCAGCTGTTTGAAGCGTTCGGGATCGCGCTCCTTGAGACGCGCGCGGAGAAATTCGGCGAACAGGTTGTGGAAGCGGTACCACTGCCGCTCACGGTCCAGCGGCAGGAGGAACAGCTGCATGGCTTCCAGTTCCTCCAGCAGCTGCTGGCCATCCTGACGCCCGCACAAGGCGTTGGCCAGATCACCGCTGAGCTGCTGAGCGATACCCAGCGCCAGCAATTGCTCCTGCCGCGCCTGCGGCAACTGTTCGAACACCGAGCGCAGCAGGTAGTCGCCTACCGCCGTCTGGTCGGCGCCCAGCTCCGCCATCCGCTGTGCGGGCTGCGGATGGTGCCTGAGCCACAGGCTGGCCAGGTGCACGCCCACCATCCAGCCCTCGGTGTGGCTGTACAGGGCCTTGAGTGCGTCAGGCTCCAGCTGCAGGCCGCTGCGCTCGAGATAGCTGCGCACCTCCTCGGGGTTGAGGCGCAGCTCGTCGGCACCGAACTCCAGCAGCATGCCCTTGGCACGCAGGGTGGCCAGGCTCAGGGCCGGCTGCGAACGACTGCCGATGGCCAGGGTGAAGCTCGCCGGCGCCAGCTTGGCCAGGCGGTTGAGAGCGGCGAGCAGCTCCGGGTCCTGGAGCAGATGCAGGTCATCGAGCACCAGCAGCAGCGGCTCGCTGCGCTGCGCCATTTCCGCCAGCAGGCTCTCCATCACGGCCTCGACCGGCACGCGCATGGTATTGCGCAGATAGCCCAGCGCATCCTCGCCCAGGCCCGGCAAGGCACGCCCCAGCGCGTCGATCAGTTGCTGGAAGAAGCGCACGGGGTCGTCATCATCGGCGCTCAGCGATACCCAGGCCACGGCACCACCAGCCTCGCGGTGTCGCTCGGCCAGCACCATCAGGGCAGTGGTCTTGCCGAAGCCGGCAGGCGCGGAAAAAAGCACGAGGCGGGCATGGGGATGGGCTGACAACGCAGCCTCCACCTGGGGTCTTAGCAGATACTCGGTGGATGCCTGGGGCGGCGAAAGTTTCGAACGCTGCAGGCTTCCAGCGGCTGGACCTATGACTTCATCCATAGCCAGGATCCCTTCATTAATTATTGTTCTGGTACAACGGTTCAACGTTCTGCAAGCGCTCAATACTAATCAGCCCTGTGCGCCGGAGTAAACCCGGCAGAAGCTCTAGGATGAATGTTAGCGGCAGACTACAATCGCCCTTTCAGCCAATTCCCGACTGCCCGCATGCCCAGCTGTTCTCTGCACCCTCTTCCCTACCGGACGGACCCTGGCGGCTATTTCCAGCGCATCCGCCAGGCCCCCGGCGCCGTATTGCTGGACGCCGGACGCCCGAGTGCCAAGCGAGGACGCTATGACCTTATGAGCGCATGGCCATTGGCAGAACTGGCGCCCGCGCACGACGAATCGGCCAACGCTTTTCTGCAACGCCTGCGTGGCGCGTTGCACAGCCTCGGCAACGCCGAGGCGCCGAGCGCAATGGAGCTGCCATTCGTCGGCGGCTTGATCGGCTACCTGTCCTACGACTTCGGCCGGCGCCTGGAAGTGCTGCCCGCACACAGCGTCGATGACCTCGCCCTGCAGGATGCGCGCTTCGGCCTGTATGCCTGGGCACTGATCAGCGATCACCAGCTCGGCACCAGCCAGCTGCTGTTCCACCCCGCACTGCCGCAGGCCGAACGGCAGCGTCTGCTGGCACTGTTCGAGGCCCCGAGCCGCGAGGACCAGGCGAGCTTCCGGCTGTCCCAGCCGTTCCAGGCCGACATCGACGAGGACCATTACCGCCAGTCGATCGAGCGCATCCAGCAGTACATCCTGGCTGGCGACTGCTACCAGGTGAACTTCGCCCAGCGCTTTCAGGCTCCCTGCGAAGGCGACCCATGGGCGGCCTACCTGGCGCTGCGCCAGGCCTGCCCGACGCCGTTCTCGGGCTTCCAGAACCTGGGCGATGGCAACGCCATCCTCAGCCTCTCGCCGGAGCGCTTCCTCAAGGTCAGCGAGGGCCAGGTGGAAACCCGTCCGATCAAGGGCACCCGCCGTCGCGGCGTCGATGCCGTGGACGACCTGGCCCAGGCCGAGGAGCTGCTGGCCAGCCGCAAGGATCGCGCCGAGAACCTGATGATCGTCGACCTGCTGCGCAATGACCTTGGCCGCAGTTGCCGTATCGGCTCGGTGAAGGTGCCTGAACTGTTCGCCCTGGAGAGCTACCCCAACGTGCACCACCTGGTCAGTTGCGTGACCGCCGAGCTGGCGCCCGGCAAGGACGCACTGGACCTGATCGCCGGCAGCTTTCCCGGCGGTTCGATCACCGGGGCCCCGAAGATCCGCGCCATGCAGATCATCGACGAACTGGAGCCCAGCCGGCGCGGCCTCTACTGCGGCTCATTGCTGTACCTGGACGTGCGTGGCGAAATGGACAGCTCCATCGCCATCCGCAGCCTGCTGGTCAAGGATGGCAAGGTCAGTTGCTGGGGCGGTGGCGGCATCGTCGCCGACTCGGCCTGGCAGGCCGAGTACCAGGAGTCGGTGACCAAGGTGAAGGTCCTGCTGGAAACGCTGGAACACCTGTAGCCCAACGCGAGCAGCAAGAAAAACGCCGCGATTCCTCACGGAAATCGCGGCGTTTTCACGACAGCAGGTGGGCGGTCACAGGCTCAGCGTGCGATTCGACGCCTTGAGGAATTCCTGCTTGAGGTCGGCATAGCTGTGCACCGCCGGGAACTGCGGGAACTCGCGGATCACGTTGTCCGGGGCATGGAACAGGATGCCAGCGTGGGCTTCGCTGAGCATGGTGGTGTCGTTGTACGAGTCGCCCGCGGCGATCACGCGGTAGTACAGGCTCTTGAAGGCGATGACCGACTGGCGCTTGGGATCCTTCTGGCGCAGCTGGTAGCTGACCACGCGATCATGCTCGTCGGTGATCAGGCGATGGCACAGCAAGGTCGGAAAGCCGAGCTGACGCATCAGCGGCTGGGAGAACTCGTAGAAGGTGTCGGAGAGAATCACCACCTGGAAACGCTCACGCAGCCAGTCAACGAACTCCACGGCGCCTTCCAGCGGCTCGAGCGTGGCGATCACGTCCTGGATGTCCTTCAGTTTCAGGCCATGCTCGTCGAGGATGCGCAGGCGCTGCTGCATCAGCACGTCGTAGTCGGGAATGTCGCGGGTGGTCGCCTTGAGCGACTCGATGCCGGTTTTTTCCGCAAAGGCGATCCAGATTTCCGGGACCAGTACACCTTCCAGGTCGAGACACGCGATTTCCACAGGACACTCCTCGGTTGAGCCACAAAGGGAGCCGGCACTCTAACCAGTGGGCGATGGTCACGCAATCCGCCCGGCTTATAACTGCATGAAAGGTCATAGAAGTAGCTTGTTATTTAGAAGCATAACCAGCCTTTGTTAAGATCGCGCCCTCACGCACACGATCTGGAGTCCTCAGCATGGAACTCGACCTGGACGCGCTCAATGCCGAATTCGGCAACCAGCCTGAAAAGCTGGTTCAGTGGGCCATCGGGCTGGGCAAACCCGCCATCTGCACCACCAACTTCCGCCCGTTCGAAGCGGTGATCCTGCACATGGTCAGCCAGGTCAAGCCGGACATTCCGGTGGTCTGGATGGACAGCGGCTACAACACCGAGGCGACCTACCGCTTCGCTGACGAGGTGGCCCGCAAGCTCAACCTCAACCTGATCACCTACCTGCCCAAGCGCTCGCGCGCTCACCGCGAGGCCATCGACGGCCCGGTCCCGGCGCTGGACGATCCGCGTCACGCGGCATTCACCGAAGAGGTGAAGCTCGAGCCCTTCGCCCGCGCCCTGCGCGAAACAGCGCCCAGCGTCTGGTTCACCGCCCTGCGTGCCACCGACACCGCCGTCCGCGCGCAGATGGACCCGGTGAGCATCAACCCGGACGGCCTGATCAAGGTCGCGCCGCTGCTGCACTGGACCTCCAAGGACCTGTACCAGTACCTGGTCGCCCATGACCTGCCGAACGAGTTCGACTACTTCGACCCGACCAAGGGCGAGGACAACCGCGAGTGCGGCCTGCACCTCAGCCACTGAGTGGCAGGTAGCTGAAACGAAACATGGCGCCCCAGGGCGCCATGTTTCGTTTGAATCGCAGACTCAGTGCACCGGTAGCTTCACGCCCTCGAACAGCTCTTCGAGTTCGGACTTGTTGTGGCACTGCACCGCCTTGGCCAGCATCTCACGGCTGAGGTGCGGGGCGAACTTCTCGATGAAATCGCACATGAAGCCACGCAGGAAGGTGCCCCGGCGGAAACCTATCTTAGTCACGCTGGGCTCGAACAGCTCGTCGGCGTCCAGCACCACCAGGTCCTGATCGAGTTTGCTGTCGACGGCCATCTTGGCCACGATGCCCACGCCAAGGTTGAGGCGTACGTAGGTCTTGATCACGTCGGCGTCGGCTGCGGTGAACACCACCTTGGGCGTCAGGCCACGGTGACTGAAGGCCTCGTCCAGCTTCGAGCGCCCGGTGAAACCGAACACGTAGGTCACGATGGGATGCTCGGCGAGCGCTTCGAGCGTCAGCTTCGGCAGCTTGGCCAGCGGATGCCCCTGCGGCACCACCACACAGCGATTCCAGCGGTAGCACGGCATCATGATCAGGTCGTTGAACAGTTCCAGGCCCTCGGTGGCGATGGCGAAGTCGACGCTGCCATCGGCGGCCATCTCGGCGATCTGCGTCGGCGTGCCCTGGTGCATGTGCAACGAGACGTCCGGGTACTGCTTGATGAAGGCACTGATCACCGGCGGCAAGGCGTAGCGCGCCTGGGTGTGCGTGGTGGCGATGGACAGGGTGCCCTTCTTCTCGTTGGAGAATTCCTGGGCAATCTGCTTGATGCTTTCGACCTTGCGCAGAATCTCTCCTGCGGTGGTGATGATCCGCTCTCCGGCGGGGGTGACACGGGTCAGGTGCTTGCCACTGCGGGCGAAGACTTCCACGCCCAGCTCATCCTCGAGCAAGCGAATCTGCTTGCTGATCCCTGGTTGCGAGGTGTAAAGGCTTTGAGCGGTAGCCGATACGTTGAGGTCGTGGTGCGCGACTTCCCAGATGTAGCGCAGTTGCTGAAGCTTCATAGATTTCCCTCAGAGCAGTAAGGCAGGCCAGCAGCCTGTCAACGCCTTATATAACCATATTATTGGTCTAATACATCAGCATAGATCGTTTTATTAGTTACACCCTCCTACAAGTCACCATGTCCGCGATGCTGCAACATGGGCACCAGGTACACCGGTGCCTCCGACAGCTGCACGATGCGCGCGGCCGTACGCCCCAGCGGCACCGCGAGATCCGCGCCATGGCTGTGACTGCCTACGACCAGCAGATCCACCCCAAGTTTCTGCGCCTCCTCGAGAATCACTGTTGGCGGATCGCCCTGCAGCACTCGCACCGCGCGAATCAGATGCAGGTCCTGAAGCCCGTCCCCCAGCTCATCCCGAAAGCCCTCCAGCACACGCTGCTCGATGCTGGCCATGACCGTGCCGAGGCCGTTGCGGCGCAACTCGTCCAGGGTGTCTTCATCCAGGTAGGTCTGCAGCACGGATTCGGCGAACAGCCCCATGGGTTCGACGGCATGGACGACATAGAGATCGGCCTTGAAACTGCGGCTCACCGCCAGGGCGTGCTGCAAGACGTAGGAGGCATAAAGCCCCAGATCGGTGGCATAGAGTATCGAGCGAATCACGCGGCCTCCTTGACTGCAGACGCAGGCCCTTGTTTGAGCTTAGCAGCGCATCAGACAAAGCAAGGTCGGCGGCGTTATTTAGGACGAATGGCTATATGCAAGGTGGCAGCGGCCACCAGATTCAAGGCTGCGACTCGTTGCTCACCCCGTGCGGCACGTGCCCTGTGGCCACTACCTGGCGGGCCTTCTCGCAGTGCCCGGTCTGGTCATCGAAGAACACGTCGGCCGCGAACGCCTCGAGCACCGCCGACTTGTCCAGCCCGCCGAGGAAGAAGGACTCGTCCAGGCGGATGTTCCATTCGCGCAAGGTGCGGATCACCCGCTCATGCGCCGGCGCCGAGCGTGCGGTCACCAGGGCCGTACGAATCGGGCAGTCCGTCTCGGGAAACTCCTGCTGCAGGCTGTGCAGCGCCGCGAGAAACGGCTTGAACGGCCCGCCAGGCAGCGCCTGCCGCGCCGCCTCGCGCTCGTGGCTCTGGAACGCATGCAGGCCACCGCTCTGGTAGACGCGCTCGGAGTCATCGGAGAACAGCACGGCGTCGCCGTCGAAGGCGATGCGCAGCTCGTTGCTGTTCGCCCGCCGCGTGCCACCCGAGAGCAGCGTGGCGGCACCGAAGCCGGCCTTGAGCGCATTGCGCACGTCATCGGCATGGGTGGAGAGAAACAGATGGCAGCCAAAGGCTGCCAGGTAAGGGTCGGGGCTGCGCCCGCCGACGAACGCCGCACGCGAGATGCCGAGGCCGTAGTGCTGGATCGAGTTGAAGGCGCGCAGCCCCGTGTCGGCGCTGTTGCGCGACACCAGGATCACCTCGACGCGCTGCTCGCTGAGACGCTGATTGAGGCCCAGCAGCTTCTCCACCAGGGGGAAGGCGTCACCCGGCATCAGGACCTCGTCCTCGTGCTCGATCTGATAACGGCGGTAGGCTTCCACCCCCTCGCTTTCATAGATCTGGTGGCTCTCGCTCAGATCGAACAATGCCCGCGAGGAAATCGCCAGCACCAGCTTGTCGCCCAACCCCTTGCCCATATGCTCAGGCCTCCCCGCGCGCCTGGATGAAACGCAGCGCCTGATACAGCGCGCGTACCTTGGGCATGTCGAAGCCAGCGGCGTCGGCCGCAGCCAGAGGTGCTGCGTAGATGGCATGCAGCTCTGCCGGGCGGCCCAGGGCGAAGTCGTGGTACATGCTCGGCAGGTAGTCGGGCATCCGCTCGGTAGCGGCCAGCAGCTTGCTCGCGTACTGCTCCGGCATGCCGTGGCCGAGCGTCTGTGCAGCCTGCACCACCTCCTGCATGATGTCGCCGATCAAGGCGCGGCTGTCGGGGTTACCCATCAGGCGCCGCGTGTCGGCATCGAGCAGCACGGAAAGACCGTTGTAGGGCACGTTCCACACCAGCTTCTGCCAGCGCGTCTGGGTCAGATCACGCATCGGCGTCGAGTCCAGCCCTGCGCTGCGCAGCAGGTTCGCGCCCTCTTCCACCAGCTCCAGACGCGACGCCTCGTCACCTGCCGGCCCGGAGTGGTACGCCAGGTTGATCGCGCCCAGCGCCTGATGCTCGATCACGCCAGGCGCACTACGGTGGACACAGATGTAGCAGAGGCCGCCGAGCAGATGCAGGCCGTCCGGCAGCAGTGGACGCAACTCGTCCTCCACCGCCAGGCCGTTCTGCAACAGCACGACCCTGGCGCCGGGGGCGGCAGCCATGGCGATGAGCGGAGCCAGCTCAGCGTTGGCCGTGGTCTTCGCCCCCACCAGCAGCCAGTCGCAGGGCGGCATGTCCTCGATTCGCCGGTAGGCCTGCGCCGGCGCCAGGGTCAGCGCGCCGTGCACGCTGCTGTTCAGGCGCAGGCCCTGTTCGGCCACCGCGGCATATTCGCTGCGCAGCAGGAAATGCACGTCATGTCCGGCCTTGGCCAGCAGCAGCCCGTAGAAGCCGCCGATGGCCCCCGTGCCAATGACGCCGATGCGCGGTGCAGGGGTTTGAGACATCAAGGTAGCTCCTCAGCCGGACGACGCAGAGCCTCGTCCATGGCGGTGATCAGATCGGAATGAGTGAGACGGGCGCGCAACGCGCCAAAGAAATGGCCATCGCGAACCAGAAACAGCGCCGGCAGGTGAAAAACCTCGTAGCGCGTCACCAATCCGGCGTTATGCCCCGCATCGATCCAGCACAGACGCTCGATCAGCAACCCCAGGCCAGGCAGCACCTGACGCGCCCAGCGGCAACTGGCACAGCCCGTGCTTGTGAACACGATAAGCGACGTACCGGAAAGATCGAGCAGGCGGCGGTCGGCATCCAGGTCGGTCAGTTCCAGTTGCGTCGCTATACTGAATTCACTGATATCAGTTTGCCTGCATTCGAGGTCGGTGTTCATGCGTAAGTTTCTGCGTCATCCAAGCGACATGCCGGTGGAACTGGTGTTGCGCAAGAAGGCCTGCATACCCAGGCAGCGGTTGAACAATATCAGTCTGGGCGGGGTGGCATGCAACTCGACGCGCGGCTTTCGTCGCGGGACATCGGTCGAGCTGCGCATTCCCCTGCTCGGCGAGCTGGCGCGCTACCCTGGCGTCGTGGCCTGGTGCCGGCGCCTGGAAAACGGCTACCTGGTAGGCATCGCCTTCATCGACGAAGACACCCTGTTTCGCGCACGCATGGTCGAACAGGTGTGCCATATCCAGCACTATCGACAGCAACTGGAACAGGAATCGGGCCACGCCGTCGCCATCGAGCAGTGCGCCCAGGACTGGATCGCCAAGCACGCCGCCGAATTCCCCTACCTCGCCTGACAGTGTTCCGCCCTCCCGGACACGCAGGAAGCGCAACACCCTCTCGCAGCGATACGCCGCCTCTATGACGCTCATTGGACTCATCGCCCATTGTCGCGCAGCCGCGTACGCGCTAAGGTTCGGCTCCCCCTGCACAAACTAGCTGTGCACCGCCTCAGGGGGCCCCTGGCGGCCGGCACCCGTGACCCGACGACCTGACCCGATGAGTAGCACGATGGCTGATTTACCGATCGACGACCTCAACGTCGCTTCCAACGAAACCCTGATCACCCCCGATCAGCTGAAACGCGAGATTCCCCTGACCGATGCCGCCCTGCAGACCGTATCCCATGGTCGCCAGGTGGTACGCGACATTCTCGATGGCAAGGATCATCGCCTGTTCGTGGTAGTCGGCCCCTGCTCCATCCACGATATCAAGGCAGCTCACGAATATGCCGAGCGCCTCAAGGTGCTGGCCGCCGAACTGTCCGACAGCCTGTTCCTGGTCATGCGCGTGTACTTCGAGAAGCCACGCACCACGGTCGGCTGGAAAGGCCTGATCAACGACCCCTACCTGGACGACTCGTTCAAGATTCAGGACGGCCTGCACATCGGCCGCCAGCTGCTGCGTGACCTGGCCGAGATGGGCCTGCCCACCGCCACCGAAGCGCTCGACCCGATCTCGCCGCAGTACCTGCAGGACCTGATCAGCTGGTCGGCCATCGGCGCCCGCACCACCGAATCGCAGACGCACCGGGAAATGGCTTCGGGCCTGTCCTCGGCAGTCGGTTTCAAGAACGGTACCGACGGCGGCCTGACGGTGGCGATCAACGCCCTGCAGTCGGTCTCCAGCCCGCACCGTTTCCTCGGCATCAACCAGGAAGGCGGCGTATCCATCGTCACCACCAAGGGCAACGCCTACGGTCACGTCGTGCTGCGTGGCGGCAACGGCAAGCCGAACTACGACTCTGTCAGCGTCGCCATTTGTGAGCAGGAACTGACAAAAGCCGGCATCCGCCCGAACATCATGGTCGACTGCAGTCATGCCAACTCCAACAAGGACCCGGCTCTGCAACCGCTGGTGCTGGAGAACGTGGCCAACCAGATTCTCGAAGGCAACCAGTCCATCGTCGGCCTGATGGTGGAGAGTCACCTGGGCTGGGGCAACCAGTCGATTCCGAAGAACCTGGACGATCTCAAGTACGGGGTTTCCATCACCGATGCCTGCATCGACTGGGACACCACCGAGAAGACCCTGCGCAGCATGCACGCCAAGCTCAAGGATGTGCTGCCCAAGCGTCAGCGCGGCTGATCGCGACAGCAGTAACGAAAACGCCGGGCAATGCCCGGCGTTTTGCTATCGACGCTGCGCGCTCAACTGGCCTGATGGCGTTGACGACGCTCCATATAGCGCTCGACGTAGGAGCAGGACGGAATCACCGTGTAACCCTGGCCTTCGGCGTAGCGCAGGGCATGTTCGGTCAGTGCCGCAGCGATGCCCCGGCCGCGCAGTGCGTTGGGTACGAAGGTTCGATAGATGTCCAGCGTCTGCTTGCCCAGATCCATATAGGCCAGATAGGCACGATCACCTTCGACGGTGGTCACGAACTGATGACTCGCCTGGTCATGGTGAATGGACAACCCTTCGCTCATCTTCTCTCCTCTAGCCGCGAAACACTCGCGACACATCTTTACTTCATACCGGCGCTTCGGCAAAAGCGCAAATGCGATTCCTGCCTGAACGACTGCAAGCTGACAAGTCTAACACAGGCCAAACCCGCCAATCAGAGGCTCAGCAGCCCGATGCAGAGCAGCGCGGCCAGCACCGGAATCAGCACCGTGATGACGAAGATATCCTTGTAGGCCTGCTTGTGAGTCAGGCCCATGATCATCAGCATGGCGATCACCGCGCCACAGTGCGGCAGCGAGTCCAGTCCACCGCCGGTGATAGTGGCGATACGGTGCAGCACTTCGGGCTCCACGCCCATTTCCAGGTAGCGCGGCGCCAGCGTCTGCATGAATATCTGCAGGCCGCCGGAAGACGAACCGACGATGCCCGAGACCACGCTGACGGAGGCGAACACGGACAACAGCGGCGGCAGTTCCACCGCCAGCACCCACTGAGCGAACTGCGCGAAGCCCGCCGTCTGCGTGACCACACCGCCAAAGCCGATCACCGCAGCCGTATTGAGGAGCGGCATGATCGCGTCGTCGGCGCCCTGCCCCAGCAGGCCCAGGGTATTGCGACGCAACGCGGGAAACAGCAGCACCGCCACGCCCGTGGCGATCACCAGGGCCAGGCTGGGCCAGAGGATCGGCTGCGACAGACTGAATGCCAGCAGCCGGGCGAACGCGCCCTCGCCAGCAATCGCCAGGCCGGAGAGCGCGAGCAGGCGCGGCAGCAGAATCACCCCCAGCACCACGACGATCGGCACCAGCGCGACAGCCCAATGCGGCCCGCTGCCCGGCACGCCCGCCAACTGCTGCATACGCTCGTCCTGGGCATTGGCCTCGAAGCCCTCGCCGCGTTCACGGGCCAGGCGCCACTCGCGCTGCAGGTAGGCCATCCCCAGGCCGATCATCACCAGCGAGGCGAACAGGCCGATCCACGCTCCCGCGAACAGGTCGGTGCCCAGGGCACTGGCGGCGATCACGTTATGGATGGACGGCGAGCCAGGCAGCGCCGTCATGGTGAAGGTCCCTGCCCCCAGGGCGATGGCCGCGCAGAACAGACGCTTGGGCAGGTTGGCCTCGCGCATCAGGGTGATGCCCAGCGGATACATGGTGAAGATCACCACGAACACGACGACGCCGCCGTAGGTCAGCACCGCACACACCAGCATCGCTACCCAGAGCGTGCGCTGCGTGCCCAGTCCCTGAGTGATCGCCTGGGCGATGCTGCTGGCCGCCTGACTCGCTGCCATCACCTTGCCGAAGATGGCGCCGCAGAGAAACAGCACGAAGAACTTGCCGGCGAAGGTGAACGCCCCCAGTGGGCCGAACGGGAAGTGCTCGAGCAGGGCCTTGGGCACCGCCACGTCGTTGCTCAGCGCGACCAGGATCGAACACGACAGCGCCGCGATAAAGATGTTCACCCCGCGCAGCGCCATGAAGATAAGTAGCGCCAAGCCCAGTAACAGCCCCAAATTCCCCAGCATCTGCATACCCCACTTTATTGTTTTAGTTCTGAAGCCGAGACAGTTATAACAGTTCGTACAGGCCCTGTGCCGCCACCGCGGAAAAACTGGCTGTTTTTTAAGCAACCCCCATACTTTCTAGCTTTCAGCCTCACATACCGGAAAAAAAAAGTGCAACTCTTGCTCCAGCTCCGTTTACTTACTAAAAGTAATAGGTAGTATGTAGGCCGGCTAATTTCCCGCAGTTGGGAAATTGCTTTTTATGGAAAACTCCACCTCAAGGGGAACACGATGAACAACGTTCTGAAATTCTCTGCTCTGGCTCTGGCCGCAGTTCTGGCTACCGGTTGCAGCAGCATGTCCAAAGAAACCGAAGCTCGTCTGACTGCTACCGAAGACGCAGCTGCTCGCGCCCAAGCCCGTGCCGACGAAGCCTACCGCAAGGCTGATGAAGCCATGGCTGCCGCTCAGAAAGCTCAGCAGACCGCTGACGAAGCCAACGAGCGCGCTCTGCGCATGCTGGAAAAAGCCAGCCGCAAGTAATTCGCGACTCGGTTTTTCGAAAGCCGGCCCAGTTCACTGGGCCGGCTTTTTTATTGCCGCGACAACCGCCCCGCAGGCAATGAAAAGCCCGCCGGCACGAATGCGGGCGGGCTCGGTCAGCAACGAATCAGAGTGACGTCGAATTGCTGGCTACCGCGTTGTCGACCTGCGCGGCGATGGGCACCGGCATGCCATCTTCGGCGGCGACCACTTCGCGCACCATCTCCCAGTCCAGGCGCAGGCCACTGAGTTCGTCACGCTTGAGCAGCGCGTTGATCACTGCCGTGTGCTTGTCGACGACGGAGGCGTTGCCCTCATCGTCCAGGGGCGCATGCGCTTCCAGGTACACCTTGCCGTCGCTCACGCCGAACTTGTAGGGCTCGTTGACGATGCGCACCGGCGTGCCCACCGGCACCATCGCGGCAAGTTCCAGGACATTGTGGTTGAGCATGCGGAAGCAGCCATGGCTGACACGCATGCCGATACCGAACTTCTTGTTCGAGCCATGGATCAGGTAACCGGGGAACGACAGCGTCAGCTTGTACGGGCCCAGCGGGTTGTCCGGACCTGGCGGTACCACGGTCGGCAGGTAGTCGCCTTCGGCCGCGTGCTCCTCGCGAATCGATTTGGGCGGGTACCAGGCCGGGTTCGGCGTCTTCACGGTCACGCGACCGGCCCCCAGCGGCGAGCCCCAGCCTTCACGACCGATACCCAGGGGGAAGGTGTGCACGACGTCCTGCCCCTTCGGGAAGTAGTACAGGCGGTATTCGGCCAGGTTGATCACGATGCCTTCGCGCGGCCCGGACGGCAGCACGTAACGGGTCGGCAGAATGACTTCGGCGCCCTCACCCGGCAACCAGGGGTCGACGCCCGGGTTGGCCGCGACCATTTCCAGATAGCCCAGGTCGTTGGCGGTTCCCAGATCTGCAAAGGTGTCTTCGTACTTGGCCTTGATCACCTGCACCTGGCCGACCACGTCCTCACCAGGCGCTGGCAAGGGAAATTCGAGCGCCTGAACGGTTGCACTGGAGCACAGCGCGAGCAGAGTCAGACAGCGGTTGACCGCAGAGAAGCGCGACAACATCCGGGATGTCCTTGAAGAGTTGAGTGATGTTGCGGCGATTGTACACCGCCATTCGACAGCCGGGCAGACGTCAGCCATCCGCCCAGTTGGAGCACAGCCCCTGCCGCTGCGCCTCGAAGGTCGCACGGCAATCCGGGCACAGACGCCGATCACGCAGCCAGGCCTTGTCCAGCTGGTGCCAGCGCGGCTGCGCCGGAAGCAGCCCACCACAGAGCGTGCGATCGGCATGGCCGCCCAGGCGCAGTTGCCGGGCCACCAGATGCACGCGCACCTCGCGGCAGGCGAACAGGTCCAGCTGTTCGTCTGGCTCGATCAGGTGGTAGGCATACAAGGACCAGGCGGGACGCGGCATCTGGAGCTCCGTGGAAGGTCGGCCACATTAGCCGAAAGGCACGAGCCGGAAAAGCCTCGGCCCGCACTCGGTTCAGGCGTGGGCCAGGCTCACAGCAGTGGCTCGAGACTGGGCCAGACGTTGTCCAGCAACAGCGCCTGCGCAGGCTCGCCCGGGTGGATGCCATCGGCCTGCATCATCCCCGGCACGCCACCGACACCCTCGAGAAAGAACGGCACCAGGTCGACCTGCTCCTGCGCCGCCACATCGGCATAGACCTGGGCGAAGGCCGTGGTATAGCGCACCCCGTAATTCGGCGGCAGGCGCATGCCCAGCAACAGCACCTTGGCCCCGGCCTGCCGCGACTTCTCGACCATCGACGCAAGATTCTGTTGCAATTGCGCAGGCGGCTGGCCGCGCAGGCCATCGTTGCCACCCAGCTCGATGATGACCAGTGCCGGCTGATGCTCCGCAAGCAGCGCAGAGAGCCGTGCGGCGCCGCCTGCGCTGGTATCGCCACTGATCGAGGCATTGACCACCGAGTGCTCGAAGCCCTCCTGTTCGAGGCGCTTTTCCAGCAGGGCGACCCATCCCTGGCGGCTATCCAGGCCAAAAGCGGCGCTGATACTATCGCCGACCACAAGCAGGGTGCCTGCAACCGCTCCCTGAGCCCAGAACATCAGGGCCAAGGCACCACTGAGCCACCATGCACGCATTTGGAATCTCCATGACTTCGAGCATTCTCGCTGCGCGGAACCTTAGCAAAGTGGTCAGCAGCACGGAAGGCGAGCTGACGATCCTCCACGACCTCGATCTCGACCTGGCAAAGGGTGACAGCCTGGCCATCGTCGGCAGTTCCGGCTCAGGGAAATCCACCCTGCTCGGCCTGCTGGCCGGTCTCGATCTGCCCAGCGGCGGCGCCGTGCTGCTGGCCGGCAAGGACCTCGGCGAACTCGACGAAGACCAGCGCGCCCGCCTGCGCGCCGAGCATGTCGGTTTCGTCTTCCAGTCCTTTCAGTTGCTCGACAGCCTCAATGCCCTGGAAAACGTGATGTTGCCGCTGGAGCTCGAAGGCCACGCCGATGCCCGCTCGCGCGCACGCGCCCTGCTCGAACGTGTCGGTCTGGGGCAACGCCTGACCCACTACCCGCGGCAACTGTCCGGCGGTGAACAGCAGCGCGTCGCCATTGCCCGCGCCTTTGCCGCCGATCCGGACGTGCTGTTCGCCGACGAGCCGACCGGCAACCTCGACAGCCATACGGGTGAACGCATCAGCGACCTGCTGTTCCAGCTCAACCAGGAGCGTGGCACCACGCTGGTGCTGGTCACCCATGACGAGCGCCTGGCGCATCGCTGCCAGCGCCTGATCCGCCTGGAGGCCGGGCACCTGATCGACCGCGTGGAGCCCTGATGAATCGCGTCCCCGCTGTCCGCCTGCTTTCGCTCGCTGCCCGCCAGCTGCTGCGTGACGCCCGAGCCGGCGAGTTGCGCGTGCTGTTCTTCGCCCTGCTCGTCGCGGTGGCCGCCAGCAGTGCCATCGGCTACTTCAGTGCACGCCTGAACGACGCCATGCTGCTGCGCGCCAGCGAGTTCCTCGCCGCCGACCTGCGCCTGAGCGGTAGCACACCGGCGGATCAGGCGCAGATCGATGCCGGCCTCGAACTGGGTCTCGAGCATGCGCGTGCGGTGGAGTTCTCCAGCGTGGTCGCCGCTCAGGACGGCATCCAGCTGGCCAGCGTCAAGGCGGCCAGCACGGGCTACCCGTTGCGCGGCGAGCTGCGCAGTGCGCCCGAGCCTTATGCAGCGGAAGAAGTGGGTTCCGGACCAGGACCTGGAGAGGCCTGGGCCGAGGCACGGCTGATGGTGGCGCTGAACCTGAAGGTCGGCGACGAGATCGAGATCGGCGCCAAGAGCCTGCGCCTGAGTCGCGTGCTCACCTACGACCCGGACACCGCTGGCGATTTCTACAGCCTGACGCCGCGCGTGCTGATCAATCTCGACGATCTCGCCGCCACCGAAGTGGTTCAACCGGGCAGCCGCGTGCGCTTTCGCGAGCTCTGGCGCGGCGATGCCGAGGCCCTGGCCGCCTACCGCCAGGCCATCGAAGCGGGCCTGCAACCGAACCAGCGCCTGGACGACCCGCGCGACGGCAACCGCCAGGTTGGCGGTGCGCTGGGCCGCGCCGAGCGCTACCTGAACCTGGCCAGCCTCGCCGCCGTGCTGCTTGCAGGCGTGGCCGTGGCACTGTCGGCAGCACGCTTTGCCGCGCGGCGCTTCGATGCCAGTGCGCTGCTGCGTTGCCTCGGTCTGTCGCGACGCGAAGCGCTGACCCTCTTCACCCTGCAGCTCGCCTTGCTCGGGCTGATCGCCTGCGTGCTGGGCGCCCTGCTCGGCTGGGCCGGCCAGTACATCCTGTTCCACCTGCTGCGCGGGCTGATTCCCGCCGACCTGCCACCCGCCGACATCTGGCCGGCACTGGCCGGCATGGCCACCGGCCTGGTGGCGCTGGCCGGCTTCGCCCTGCCGCCACTGGCAGCGTTGGGTCGCGTGCCGCCGCTGCGCGTGCTGCGCCGCGACATGCTGCCGGTACCGGCCAGCTCCTGGCTGGTCTATGGCGCGGCACTGGTGGCGCTGGGCCTGATCATGTGGCGACTGAGCCTGGACCTGCGCCTGACCCTCTCCCTGCTGGGCGGTGGCATGCTCGCTGCCGCGCTGCTCGGCGGCCTGCTTCTGCTGGGTTTGCAGAGCCTGCGTCGGCTCCTGCAGAAAGCCGCCCTGCCCTGGCGCCTGGGCCTGGGCCAGCTGTTGCGCCACCCCCTGGCCGCCGCCGGTCAGTCGCTGGCCTTCGGCCTGATCCTGTTGGCCATGGCGCTGATCGCTCTGCTGCGTGGCGAGCTGCTCGATACCTGGCAGGACCAGTTGCCCGCGGATGCGCCCAATCACTTCGCCCTCAACGTGCTGCCCGCCGAGCGCGATGCCTTCGCCGCCCGCCTGGCCGAGCTGTCGCCGCACCCCGCCCCGCTGTACCCCGTGGTGCCGGGCCGGCTGATCATGATCAACGATGAGCCGGTGCGGCAACTGGTGACCAAGGAGAGCCGCGGCGAACGCGCCATCCAACGCGACCTGAGCCTGACCTGGGCCGATCAGCTGCCCGCCGACAACCTGATCGCCGCCGGCAGCTGGTGGGGCGCCGCCCATGCCAGCGAACTGCCCGGCGTATCCGTCGAGGCCGAACTGGCCGAAAGCCTGCAACTGAAGCTGGGCGACCGCCTGCGCTTCAACGTCGGCGGCATCGAACGCGAGGCCCAGGTAAGCAGCCTGCGCCAGGTGGACTGGGACAGCTTCCAGCCCAACTTCTACATGATCTTCGAGCCACAGACCCTGCAGGACCTGCCCGCCACCTACCTGACCAGCTTCTACCTGCCGCCCGGCCACGATGCCGAGCTGATCGCCCTCAGTCGCGCCTTCCCCAGCGTCACCCTGCTGCAGGTGGACGCCCTGCTGGCGCAGCTGCGCAGCATCCTGGCGCAGGTCACCCTGGCCATCGAATACGTGCTGCTGTTCGTTCTCGCTGCCGGCCTCACCGTGCTGCTGGCGGGGCTGCAGGCGACGCTGGACGAGCGCATCCGCCAGGGTGCGCTGCTGCGGGCGCTGGGCGCCGAGCGCCGCCTGCTGGTCAGCGCCCGCCGCGCGGAGTTCGGCCTGCTCGGCGCCGCCGCCGGCCTGCTTGCCGCGCTGGGCTGCGAGTTGGTGAGCTTCCTGCTCTATCGCTATGCCTTCGACATGAGTTGGCAACCGCACCCCTGGCTGCTTCTGCTGCCGCTGATCGGCGCCCTGCTGATCGGCCTGGCCGGGGTACTGGGAACCCGCCGCGCCCTCAACGCCAGCCCGCTCAGCGTGCTGCGCGAAGGCTGAGCAGCGCCGGAGGGGTTTGCTAGACTGGCGCCCCCTCCAGCCAACAGAGCCACCATGAGCCGCTATCGCCCCCCTCGCCCCGCCGGTACGCCCCTGATCACCCCGGAAGGCGAAGCGCGCATGCGCGCCGAACTGCACGAGCTGTGGCATGTGCGCAGGCCACAGGTGACCCAGTCGGTCAGCGAGGCGGCCGCGCAGGGCGACCGTTCGGAGAACGCCGAGTACACCTACGGCAAGAAGATGCTGCGCGAGATCGACAGCCGCGTGCGCTTCCTCACCAAGCGCCTGGAGAAGCTCAAGGTCGTCAGCGACAGGCCCTCGGACCCGAACAAGGTGTACTTCGGCGCCTGGGTCACCATCGAGGACGAGGACGGCGAACAGTCGCGCTACCGCATCGTCGGCCCGGACGAGTTCGACCTCAAGCAGGGCCAGATCAGCATCGACTCGCCACTGGCGCGCGCTCTGGTGGGCAAACCGCTGGATGCCGAGGTTCGTGTGCACAGCCCGGGCGGCGAGAAGACCTGCTACATCGTCGAGATCGCCTATCCGTGAATCGACGGGACGCGACCAGCGCCCCTGCCGCAGGGGCCACCGGCGGCCTCGGATAACGAAGAGTCGTTGCTAGCGCCGGGTGATCAGGCCCTGACGCGCCACCCTTACCAGTTCGCCAACGGTCTGCTCGAGCTGCTCGGCGCTGGGTGCCTGGATCACGGCCAGATCGAAGCTGTCGCGGGCGAAACGGCTCAGCGACTCACCGTTCTGCACGAACTGGATGCGAAACGCACGCGACCCCGACCAGCGCTTGGGCCAGCCTTCGAGATAACGCAACAAGGTGGGTTGATGGCTGCCGCCAAGCAGCACGCGCGGATTGCGCAGCAGCAGGCCCGAAGTGATGGGCGCCAGGCGAATAAGGGGTTGGGGACAGATCATGGTCGAGTCTCCGCCTCGAGAATCCCGCTGGGCAGCGGTGAGAGGCGACACCGAACCAGCGCTTTAGCGGAATTTCAGGTGTCGATGACAACACCCTGAGGCGCCCCGCAAGTAGCTGTTTAAATCGGCGCAGGGCGAATCCTAGAGAAGCCCACGACGAACTGTCAAGGCGCTTCTGAGCCCGACCCCAACCTTCGATTGGCCGAGAGGGCATCCCGGCGTTCGACAGCGCCTCCACCCGCCTTCGCGGCGCCGTTGCAGCCCTCCGCACGCTGCCAGCCCACAGCATTTCCTCGCCTGGGCGTGTCGACCCGTAACAGCGAAATGCACCCGAGGCATGCGGCGATCCGTGGCGAACGACCGGAATAGAGGCGTCCCGCGCCAATCGATGGCGCTGGCATGGTTCCTGCCATCGTTCTTGCGCCGTACGCGCCACGGGATGGGCGCGATCCGCTTGCAGGAAGCACTTGACTGCCCAACAAACCACGAGAGCGCCCATGAAGAACAATAAAACCCTGCTCGCCCTCTGCCTCGGTGCCGGCCTGCTCGCCAGCGGCCAGACCCAGGCATTCTGGTTCGGTTCCTCCGGCTATACCCAGACCAAGTACCCCATCGTCCTCGGCCACGGCATGCTCGGCTTCGACAGCATCCTCGGCATCGACTACTGGTACGGCATCCCGGCTGCCCTGCGGCGTGATGGTGCCAGTGTGTACGTCACCGAGGTCAGCCAGCTGGACACCTCCGAAGCGCGCGGCGAACAGCTGCTGCAGCAGGTCGAGGAGATCGTCGCCATCAGCGGCAAAGGCAAGGTCAACCTGATCGGCCACAGCCACGGCGGGCCGACCACTCGCTACGTCGCCGCAGTGCGTCCGGACCTGGTCGCCTCGGTCACCAGCGTCGGCGCGCCACACAAGGGCTCTGCCGCCGCCGACTTCCTCAAGGGCATCAGCGACGGGCCTGCCGGGCCGGTGGCCACCCCTCTGCTGGCCGGTATCGTCAACGGCCTGGGCACGCTGATCAACTTCCTTTCCGGCAGCTCCAGCACCACGCCGCAGAATGCACTCGGCTCGCTGGAGTCGCTCAACAGCGAAGGCGCCGCGCGCTTCAACGCCAAGTTCCCGCAGGGCCTGCCCACCAGCGCCTGTGGCGAAGGCGCCTACAGCGTCAATGGCGTGCGCTACTACTCCTGGAGCGGCACCAGCCCGCTGACCAACCTGCTCGACCCCAGCGACCTGCTGATGGGCGCCTCCTCGTTGACCTTCGGCAGCGAAGCCAACGATGGCCTGGTGGGCCGTTGCAGCTCCCGCATGGGCCAGGTGATCCGCGACAACTACCGGATGAACCATCTCGACGAGGTCAACCAGACCCTGGGGCTGACCAGCCTGTTCGAGACCGACCCGGTCACCGTCTACCGCCAGCATGCCAACCGCCTGAAGAACGCCGGGCTCTAGGCTGACCGAGTGCTCCACCCGAGCCATGGGCATCGCGACATCGATGCCCATGGCACACCCCCTCCCTGACGCATCGAGTCACATGTGAAGAAAATCCTCTATGCCCTGCCGCTGCTGATTGGCGCCTGCCTGGCTCTGATGTTCTACCTGCAACCTGCACACCAGGCCCCCTCGCCCAGCGCTGCCAGCAAGGCGCCTGCCGCGCCGCAGATCGCTGTGCCAGCGACGTCGGCGGACACCCTCGCCGTGTCCCCACCCGCACCCGAAAAAACCGCGAGCCTGGCCCTGCCCGGCTCCTTCGTCGGCACCGAGGTCGACGGCAGCTTTCGCGTCGACACCGCCGGCAACCTGATCGTCAGCGAGGATATCCGCCGCATCTTCGACTACTTTCTCGCCAGCATCGGCGAAGAGAGCCTGGACGCCAGCGTGTCACGCCTGCGCGGCTACATCGACGCACAGCTGCAGGAGCCTGCGCGCGCCCGTGCCCAGGCATTGCTGGACCAGTACCTGAACTACAAGCGCGAGCTGGTGCTGCTGGAGCGTGACCTGCCGCAGATGGCCAACCTCGACGCCCTGCGCCAACGCGAAAGCGCGGTGCAGGCCCTGCGGGCGCGGCTTTTCGATGACGAAACCCACCAGGCCTTCTTCGGCCGCGAGGAAGGCTACAACCGTTTCACCCTGGAACGCCTGGCCATCCAGCACGACGCCGACATGAGCGCCGATGAGAAAGGCGCCGCCATCGACAGACTGCGGGCATCGTTGCCCGAAGCGCTGCAGGACGCCGTGCTGCCGCAACTGCAACAGGAGCTGCGCCAGAACACCGCGCGCCTGCAGGCGCAGGGCGCCAGCGCGGCGCAGATTCGCCAGATGCGCCAGCAACTGGTCGGCGCCGAGGCCACGGCCCGCCTGGAGACGCTGGACGGTCAGAGACAGAACTGGCAAAGGCGCCTGGAGGCCTATCTTGCCGCCAAGGCGCAGATCGAAGCCAACCCGGGGCTCAGCAGCGCTGACAAGCGCGCCGCCATCGACGCGCTGGCAACGGAACGCTTCGACGAACGTGAGCGCCTGCGCCTGGAAGCAGCCGGGCAACTGGCCGCCGCGAACAAGGGCCAGTAATCGCGTCAGGCGCTGTCGCGCATCACCAGTTCGAAGCCGACGTCGACGCAGTGTTGCTCGGGCGTCTCGCCACGCATCAGCGCCAGCAGCATGTTCGCCGCCAGCTCGCCGATCTGCCCACGGGTGGTGCGCACGGTGCTCAGCGCCGGGTGCATCCAGGCCGCTGCCGGCAGGTCGTTGAAACCGGCGATGGCCAACCGCCCCGGCACATCCAGGCCCAGCTGACGCGCACGGAACAAGGCCCCCATGGCCAGGTCGTCGTTGTTGAAGAACACCGCATCGATCTGCGGCTGTTGCGCCAGCAGGCGGTCGAGCAGCTCGGCGCCCAGGCCGATGGACGACAGCTCCGGCGTCAGCAGCTCCAGTGCCGGGTCGTGGCGCTGCAGATAGCGCATCACCTGGCGGTACCCTTCGGCACGCTGCAAGGTGCGCGGGTCGAGCTGCGCGGCGGCGAAGGCGATATGCCGATAGCCGCGCTGCACCAGGGCACGGGTCATCGCCGCGCCGGCCTCGATCTGGGAGAAGCCGACGCAGTAATCCTCCGGCTCCTCGCTCAGTTCCATCAGCGTCACCAGCGGACAGGTACTGGCACCGAGAATCTCACGGGCCGCGTCACTGCGCTCGAATCCGGTCACCAGCAGGCCGGCCGGCTGGTGCGCCAGGTAGGAGCGCAGCAGGCGTTCGTCCTCCTCGACCCGGTAATGGCTGACGCCGATCATCATCTCGAAGCCGGCGGGCATCAGCACCCGCTGGATCGCCTCGACGGTATCGACGAACACCGAGTTCGACAGCGAGGGAATCACCACCGCCACCAGGTTCGACCGCGAACTGGCCAGTGCCCGCGCCGCCGGGTTGGGCACGTACCCGAGCGCCTGGGCCGCACGCATCACCTGCTCGCGCAACGCGTCGGACACCCGCCCCGGCTGCGAGAGCGCGCGCGACGCGGACATCAGCGAACACCCCGCGGCCTTGGCGACATCGGACAGGGTGACACGCTCGGCAGAGCGGCGACGGCGTTGGCTCATAGCGCCTCCATTGATGATCAGCGGGCAATTCTACCAGCCCTGCCGATGAATAAAGCGCGGGACACGCCGCCCGGGGCAACGCCACCATGCAAGGAGCGTTGCCACCTGCGTGCCCCGCGAAACCTCGAGTCGGCCCGTCAGTCGTGCACGGGCCGGCTCTTACCGTGCAGCCTTGTCGACCTCGGCCTGGACCTGATCGAACAGTTGCTGACCCACCGTATCGACCACCTTGGCGATCGCCGGGGCAGCCTGCTCACGCATGCGCTGCACCTCAGCAGGGGCCACTTCGTTGATCTGCATGCCCTTGTCCTTCAGCTGCGCCAGTGCACGAGCAGCCTCCTCGCGGGTGTCCTGGCGCTCGAAATCGCGGGCCTTCTGCGCCGCCTCCAGGAGGATCTGCTGCTCGGTCTGCGACAGGCCGTCCCACCAGCGCTTGGACACGGTGACGATCCACGGGCTGTACACGTGATTGGTCACGGTCAGGTACTTCTGCACCTCATAGAACTTCGAAGAGAGAATGGTATTGAACGGGTTTTCCTGACCGTCGACGGCCTTGGTCTCCAGGGCGGTGAACAGCTCGGAGAACGGCAGCGGCACGGCATTGGCGCCCATCAGCTTGAAGGTTTCGAGGAACACCGGATTGGGCATGACCCGCAGCTTGACGCCGGAGAAGTCTTCCAGCCGGTTGATCGCCCGGGTGTTGTTGGTCAGGTTGCGGAAGCCGTTCTCCCAGTAGACCAGGCCGACCAGCCCCTTTTCCTCCAGCTTGTCCATCACCTGGCGGCCGACCGGCCCGTCGAGCACGGCATCGGCCTGCTCGGCGCTGCTGAACAGGAACGGCGTATCCCAGACCGCCATTTCCCGGGTGATGCCCACCAGGGTCGCGGTGGAGCCGACCATCATCTCCTGCGCGCCACCGATCAGCGCACTCTGCATCTGGTCATCGGAACCCAGGCTGGCGGCACCGAAGGTGCGCACCTTGAGCTTGCCCTCGGAGGCCTTGGCCACCTCCTCGGCGAACAGCTTGGCCGCGCGGCCCTGGTTGCTGTTCTCGTTGAGGCCATAGCCGAAGCGGATCATGCGCGAGCGCACGTCATCGGCATGCGCGCTCAGGCTGGCCAGCGGGCTGCACAGCATGGCAGCGGTGAGGACGGCGAGCAGTGGACGTTTCATCGGGACTACCTCTTATTGTTGTGAATGAAACCGGCGTGCCAGTGCCGGTGGGTCAACTCAGCGCAACCAGGCCAGCGGCACGGTGACGACAGCCGGGAACGCCACCAGCAAGGCGACGATTCCCAGGTAGATCAGGAAGAACGGCAGCACGCCGCGCACCAGGATCTCCATGCGCAACTTGCCGATGCCGCCGACCACGTTGAGCACGGTGCCGACCGGCGGGGTGATCAGGCCAATCGAGCCGATCAGCACGAACATCACGCCGAAGTACACCGGATCGACCCCGGCCTTGATCGCGATCGGCGCCAGCACCGGCGCCAGGATCAGGATGGTCGGCGTCAGGTCGAGGACCATGCCCACCGCGATCATCAGCAGCATGATCGCCAGCATCAGCAGACGCGGGTGTTCGGCCAGCGGCCCGAGCATGGCGCCGATCTCGTCAGGCAGCTGCGCCAGGGTGATCATGTAGGCCGATACCGTTGCCGCAGCGCAGAGGAACATCACCGACGCCGTGGTGCGACTGGCGCGCGTCAGGGTTTCCATCAGCCCTGCCCAGTCCAGCTCGCGGTACAGCAAGGTGGAAACCGCCAACGCATAGACCGCCGCGACCACCGCCGCCTCGGTGGGTGTGAAGATGCCGAAGCGCAGGCCGCCAACGATGATCACCGGCAGCATCAGCGCAGCGGCGCCGTCGACCAGCACGCGCCGACGCTCGGCCGCACTGGCCTTCTCCGGTGTCGGCTCGGTGAAACCGCGGGCGATCAGGGTCCAGGCGATGATCAGGCCGCCGCCCATGATCAGCCCCGGCACCAGGCCGGCCATGAACAGCTGGCTGATGGAAGTGTTGGTGACCACGCCATAGATCACGAACGGCATCGACGGCGGAATGATCGGCGCGATGATGCCGCCCGCCGCCACCAGGCCCGCCGACGAATGCAGCGGATAGCCACGCTGGCGCATCATCGGCAACAGCAGCGTCGCCAGCGCGGCGGTGTCGGCCAACGCCGAACCGGACATGCTGGCCAGCAGTACCGCCGCGGCGATGGCGACATAGCCGAGGCCACCGCGCAGGTGCCCGAAATAGGCCTGGGCCATGGCGATGATGCGCCGCGAGATGCCGCCCGCGTTCATCAGCTCGCCGGCCAGGATGAAGAACGGCACGGCCAGCAGCGGGAAGCTGTCGGCACCCGCCAGCAGGTTCTGCGCCAGCAGCTGCACGTCCCAGAAATCCAGGTACCACATCAGCACTGCCGCCGTGAGGATCAGGGCGAAGGCAATGGGCATGCCGAACGCCATGAACCCGAGCAGGGAGGAAAGAAACACTGCGACAGTCATCGGCGCATCCTCGTTGGGCACTGCCCGTCTTGTTGGAGTGGGCCCGGCATCATTCGGCCAGCGCCCGGTTCAGCGAGCGCTCGGGGATGCGGCGCCAGAGGTTGATCAGCTGCACGAACGCCAGGATCGCCAGCACCAGCATGCTCGCCAGCACCGGGAACATGGCCAGCACCACCGGGTAGCCGACCACCGTGCTGACATTGCCCCAGCCGAACTGCACCTGGTTCCAGGCGCCCCAGGCCGAGAGCAGGCTGGCGCCGGCCACCAGGATCCAGCTGAGCGAGTCCAGCAGGCGCTGCGCCAGTACGGGGAAGCGGTCGCGAATCATGCGGAAGGTCATCAGCTCGCCGCGGCGCATGCTCGAGGCCACGCCGACGAACACCAGCCAGACGAACGCCAGACGCGACAGTTCTTCCGCACCCGGCCAACCGGTGCCGAACACGTAGCGCAACACCACGTTGGCGAACACCGCCACCACCATGAACGCCATCAGTGCGGCCATCAGGCCGTCGGTCAGGCGATCGAAGAGGCGTGCCACACGTCCTTCATAGATGGGTTCGGCGCCCAGCTGCGCCTCTTGGTTAGCGCTATCAATCTCAGCCTCGAGAATGCCGGCGGCGTCACCTGCGTCAGTCTCCGGCAGGTCGTTCCGCACCCAGGCGGCGATCTGTTCGACCAGCGCCTGCCGCGACTGCCGGGCATCCAGCACCCGCACCAGCGGCTCGTCAGCGGGCGATTCGAGGGTGGCGAACTGGCTGTCGACCAGCGATGTCGGCATGAAATGCCCGGGCCGTGCGCCCACGCGCTGCAAGGCGGTGGCGTGATCGATATGCAGATGCGCGAACTGCAACCCCGCCACCGCGCCGCGCAGACGCTCGCGATAGGCGCCCTTGAGCGCCGAGCAGGCCAGCACGAAGCCCTCGCCTGCGGCCTGCGCCGCCTGCATCTGCTCGCACAGGGCATCCAGCCACTGGCGGCGGTCAGCGTCGCTCAGCGGGATACCGGCGCGCATGCGCGCGACGTTCTCGGCAGGATGGAAATGATCGGCCTCGATATGGCGCCAGCCCAGCGCGGTGGCGACCGCCTGGCTGATATCGCTCTTGCCGGAGCCACTGACGCCCATGACCACCAGGGCGGTGCGGGCAGGCCGTACGGAAGGCTGTTGTTGCATGGAAACTCCAGGGCACCATCGATGTGGGCCGCTCATTGTTTGCGCCGGATGTTAGCGCTATCCAAAACATCCGACAACCCTCCCCGGCAACATTTCGTAGAGCATTTCTGTCGCCGCCTGCGGCTTGTCACTGGTCGCCACTGATCGACCAAGCCAAGATCATCCACCTGCTTCCTGGGAGACCTTTCGCTCATGCACCGGCCAAGCCCTCGCCTGTGGCTGCCCACGCTGTTCCTGCCACTGGCCGCGCAGGCCGAAGACACCCGTTACCAGGCCGAGCCCCTGGTCGTCACCGGTAGCCGCTACCAGGCCAGCGGCTGGCGGTTGCCCTTCTCCGTCAACCGCATCGACGCCGAGCAGGCCACGCTGGGCAAGCCCGGCGTCAATCTCTCGGAGGCACTGGGCAGCGTGCCCGGCCTGGTGGTGCAGAACCGCCAGAACCATGCGCAGGACCTGCAGATTTCCTCGCGCGGCTTCGGCGCCCGCGCCGCGTTCGGCATCCGTGGCATCAAACTGCTGGCCGACGGCGTGCCGCTGTCCAACCCCGACGGCCAGGGCCAGGCGGCCACCTTCGACCTCGACACCCTGGAGCGCATCGAGGTCCTGCGCGGGCCCTTCGCCAGTGTCTACGGCAGCAACTCCGGCGGGGTGATCCAGCTGTTCTCGCGTGACGGCCAGGGTGCGCCCAGGGTCTCCGCCGACACCTCCCAGGCCGCCTACGGCACCCGCCGCACGCGCCTGAGTGCCGAAGGCGGTAACGCACAGGCCGGTTTCATCATCAACCGCTCGCACTTCGAGACCGACGGCTACCGTGACCACAGCGGCGCCATCCTCGACAAGACATTCGCCAAACTGACCCTCCACCCCGACGACCTCAGCACGCTCAGCCTGAGTGTCAGCGAGCTGGACCAGAACGACACCCAGGACCCGCAAGGCCTGACCTGGGCGCAGGTGCAGAGCGACCGCCGCGCGGCAGCGCCCAGTGCCCTGCTGTTCGATACGCGCAAGAGCGTCGACCACCGCCAGCTGGCCCTCAACTATGAGCGCGGCTTCGCCGCCGGTACCTGGCAGAGCACGCTGTACAGCGGTACGCGCCGGGTGATTCAGTACCAGTCGATTCCGCCTGCGGTACAGGGCAACCCCACCCACTCCGGCGGCGTGATCGACTTCGAGCGGCGCTTTCACGGCATCGGCAACCGCTGGATTCAGCCCTTCGACCTGGGCGGCAGTCTGCTCACCCTCACCGCCGGGTTGGACTACGACCAGTCCCGCGACGATCGCCAGGGCTACGAGAACTTCAGCGGCAGCACGCTCGGCGTCAAAGGCGCCTTGCGCCGCGACGAGCGCAACCGGGTGACCAGCCTGTCGCCCTACGTCCAGGCCGCCTGGCAGCTGGGCAAGCTGGATCTGCAGGCGGGCCTGCGCCACAACCAGGTCGAGTTCGAGGTGGACGACCGCTTCCTCGGCAACGGCGACGACAGCGGCTCGGTCACCTACCGCGAGCTGACGCCGACCCTGGGCGCCAGCTACGCCCTGCTGCCGGCACTGAGTGTCTATGCCAGCTGGGGCCAGGGACTGGAGACGCCGACGCTCAATGAGCTGTCCTATTCCGGCGCCAACGGCGGTTTCGGCCTCGACCTGAAACCGGCCACCAGCGAGCAGATCGAAGTCGGCCTGAAGGCGCGCCTGGCCGCCGGCACCCGCCTGCAACTGGCGCTGTTCCAGATCGATACCGACGACGAACTGGTGGTGGCGTCGGCCAGCGGTGGTCGCTCGCGCTTCCAGAACGCGGCGCAGACCCGCCGACGCGGCATCGAGCTGGCGCTGGAGAGCCGTCTGAGCGAGGCCCTGCGCGCCCACCTCGCCTATACCCGGATCGACGCCACCTACAGCCAGGCGTTCAGCAGCAACGGCCGGATGATCGAGGCGGGCAACCACCTGCCGGGCATTCCCGCACACAGCCTGTATGGCGAGCTGAACTGGCAACCGGCGTCAGGCGTCAGCACGGCCATCGAGGCGATGTACCGCAGCGAGCTGTACGTCGAAGACAGCAACAGCGCCAGGAGCGCGCCGAGCTACGCGCTGTTCAACTGGCAGGCGCGCTTCGAGCAGAGGGTCGGCGCACTGACCTTCAACCAGGTCCTGCGCATCGACAACCTGCTGGACCGCGACTACATCGGCTCGGTGATCGTCGGTGACGGCAACGGTCGCTACTACGAGCCCGGCCCGGAGCGCGCCTGGTACGTCGGCGCGGGGGTGCAGTACCGGTTCGATTGAACGCTGCCTTCGTAGGAGCCGGCTTGCCGGCGATGCTTTTTAAGTAATGATCGCCGGCAAGCCGGCTCCTACAATGAACAAACCATCAGTCAGAAGCTGCGCGCGATCACCATTCGCTGCACGTCGCTGGTGCCTTCGTAGATCTGGCAGACACGCACGTCGCGGTAGATGCGCTCGACCGGGAAGTCCTTCAGGTAGCCATAGCCGCCCAGCGTCTGGATCGCCGCCGAACAGACCTTCTCGGCCATTTCCGAGGCGAACAGCTTGGCCATCGACGCCTCGGTCAGGCATGGCTGACCCGCCTCGCGCAGGCTGGCGGCGTGATGCACCATCTGCCGCGCCACGGCGATCTGCGTGGCCATGTCGGCGAGGCGGAAGGCCACCGCCTGGTGCTCGATGATCGGTTTGCCGAAGCTCACCCGCTCGTGAGCGTAGTCCCGCGCCGCCTCGAATGCGGCACGGGCCATGCCCACTGACTGCGCGGCGATACCGATGCGCCCGCCTTCGAGGTTGGCCAGGGCGATACGGTAGCCCTCGCCCTCCTCGCCCAGGCGCAGGCTCGCCGGAATGCGCACTTCGTCGAGCTGGATCTGGCAAGTGTCGGAGGCATGCTGGCCAAGCTTGTCCTCCACCCGCACCACCGAGAACCCCGGGGTATCGGTCGGCACGATGAAGGCGCTGATGCCCCGCTTGCCCGCCTGGGCATCGGTGACGGCGAAGACGATGACCATGCCGGCCTGGTTGCCGGAGGTGATGAACTGCTTGGCGCCGCTGAGCAGGTAATGATCGCCGTCGCGCCGCGCGCGGGTGCGCAGGTCGCTGGCATCGGACCCGGCCTGAGGCTCGGTCAGGGCGAAGGCGCCGAGCATGCTGCCTTCGGCCAGCGGGCGGAGAAAGCGCTGCTTCTGCTCCTCGCTGCCGTACTTGAGAATCGGCATGCAGCCCACCGAGTTGTGCACGCTCATGATGGTCGAGCAGGCGCCGTCACCGGCGGCCACCTCCTCCAGCGCCATGGCGTAGGCCAGGTGGCCGGTCTCGGCGCCACCCCATTGCTGCGGCACCAGCATGCCCATGAAGCCGAGCAGCCCCATCTCGGCGATGGCCTCCGCGGGGAAGCGATGCTCGCGGTCCCAGTCGGCGGCAAAGGGCTTCAGGCGCTCCTGGGAGAACTGGCGGGCCATGTCGCGGATGAGGATTTCATCTTCGTTCGGAATCATCTCGTTCTCCTTACAAGCGCTCGACCGCCACCGCCGTGGCCTCGCCGCCGCCGATGCACAGGGAAGCCACGCCGCGCTTGAGGTCGTATTGCCCCAGCGCGTTGAGCAGCGTCACCAGCACGCGCGCGCCGGAAGCGCCGATGGGGTGACCCAGGGCGCAGGCGCCACCGTGGACGTTGAGTTTGTCGTGGGGGATGTCGAGGTCGCGCATCGCCACCATGGGTACCACGGCGAAGGCTTCGTTGACCTCGAACAGGTCCACCTCGCCCAGGCTCCAGCCCGTGCGCGCCAGCAGACGCTGGATCGAGCCGACAGGCGCGGTGGTGAACAGGTTCGGCGCGTGGGCGAAGGAGGCATGCCCGGCGATCCGCGCCAGCGGTTGCAGGCCCCGCTTCTCCGCCTCCTCCAGGCGCATCAGCAGCAGCGCCGCGGCGCCATCGGAGATGGAGCTGGCGTTGGCCGCCGTCACCGTGCCGCCCTCGCGGAACGCCGGCTTGAGGCCGGGAATCTTGTCCATGCGCGCCTTGGGCGGCTGCTCGTCCTCGCTGACGGTCATCCACTCGCGACCGCTGCGGGCCTGTACCGGGACGATCTCGGCGGCGAAGCAGCCCTCGCGCATGGCCTTCTGCGCACGGGTCAGCGAGGCGATGGCGAAGGCATCCTGCTGCTCACGGGTGAAACCGTAGGCCTGGGCGCAGTCTTCGGCGAAGGTGCCCATCAGACGCCCCTTGTCGTAGGCATCCTCCAGGCCATCGAGGAACATGTGGTCGAGCACCTTGCCGTGCCCCATGCGATAGCCGCCACGCGCGCGCTCCAGCAGGTAGGGCGCGTTGGACATGCTCTCCATGCCACCGGCCAGTACCACGTCGGCGCTGCCAGCCCGCAGCAGGTCGTGACCCAGCATCACGGCCTTCATGCCCGAGCCGCACATCTTGTTCACCGTCGAGCAGACTACCGACTGCGGCAACCCGGCCCCCAGAGCGGCCTGACGCGCCGGCGCCTGACCCTGGCCGGCCTGCAGCACGCAGCCCATGATCACCTCGTCGACGGCGTCGCCGGCGATGCCGGCCCGCTCCAGAGCCGCGAGGCTGGCAGCGGCGCCGAGCTGGGCCGCGCTCATCTCCCTGAAGTCCCCCAGGAAGCCACCCATGGCGGTACGGGCGGCACTGACGATGACGATGGAATCCTTGTTCATGACGGTCTCCTCACTTCGCGGCCATGCGTATGGCGCCGTCGAGGCGGATCACCTCGCCGTTGAGCATGGCGTTCTCGACGATATGGCGCACCAGCGCCGCGTACTCTGCCGGCCGGCCAAGGCGCGGCGGGAACGGCACGGCGGCGCCGAGGGCATCGCGGACCTCCTGGGGCATGCCGGCCATCATCGGGGTCTCGAAGATGCCGGGCGCGATGCACATCACGCGGATGCCGTGGCGAGCCAGTTCGCGGGCAATCGGCAGGGTCATGCCGACCACGCCGCCCTTCGAGGCCGCATACGCACCTTGGCCGATCTGCCCATCGAAGGCCGCGACCGAGGCCGTGTTGATGATCACGCCACGCTCGCCATCGGCATTGGCCTGGCCCTGGGCCATGCACTCGGCGGCCAGGCGCAGCATGTTGAAGCTGCCGACCAGGTTGACGCTGACCGTGCGGGCGAAGCTCTCCAGACCATGCACGCCATTGCGGCCGATGACCTTCTCCGCCGGCGCGACCCCGGCGCAGTTGACCAGGCCCTGCAGACCACCGAAGGCTTCGGCAGCGGCATTCACCGCAGCGCGGGCATCCTCCTCGCGGGTGATGTCCGCTTTCACGAAGCGGGCGTTGCTGCCCAGTTCCTCGACACGCGCGGCGCCGGCCTCGGCGTTGATGTCCACCAGCACCACCTTGCCGCCCTGCTCCAGCAGTTCGCGGGCGGTGGCCAGGCCCAGACCGGAGCTGCCGCCGGTCACCAGGAAAACGGAATTCTCGATACGCACGTTCTTTACTCCTTCGAATCAGTGAGCGGCGGCCTCCTGGGCCTTGGCGATCTCCTGGTTGCGCAACAGGAAGCGCTGGATCTTGCCGCTCGGGGTCTTGGGTAGCTCCGCGACGAACTCGATCTCGCGCGGATAGGCATGGGCGGACAGGCGCTGGCGCACGTACTGCTGCAACCCCTCGGCCAATTCGGCGTCGACGGCATGGCCGGCATGCAGCACGACGAAGGCCTTGACCAGCTCGGTGCGCTCCGGGTCGGGCTTGCCGACCACGGCGGCCTCTATCACCGCCGGGTGTTCGATCAGCGCGCTCTCCACATCGAAGGGGCCGACGCGGTAGCCGGAGGTGGTGATCACGTCATCGGCGCGGCCGACGAAACTGATGCTGCCATCCGCATTGAGCTCGACGGTGTCACCACTCAGATAGTAGTCGCCGACGAAGGCGCGGGTTTCCAGGCCCTGATATCCGGGGAACCAGAACAGCGGCGAACGCGGCATGTCCAGGGCGAGGATGCCGGGCTGGCCGACCGCCAGTTCGCGCTGCTGCTCGTCCAGCACCACGACACGGTGGCCGGGCATGGCGAACCCGGCGGCGCCCAGGCGCACCGGGTGCTGCAGCGCGTGGTGGTTGCACAGCACCATGCCCAGCTCGGTCTGCCCGTAGTGGTCGTGGATGACGCAGCCGAGCCCCTCGGCGAACCAGCGGATCACCTCCGGGGTCAGTGGCTCGCCAGCACTGCTGACGGCGCGTAGCTGCCCCTTGATCGCGGCTTCCACCTCCCCCTTGCCCGCCAGCAGCAGGCGGTAGGCGGTAGGCGAGCCGGCCAGGTTGCTGATGCCGTAGTCGCGGATGATCCGGCAGGTGCTTTCGATGCTGAAACCGCCTTCGTAGAAGAGCGTGGCATGGCCCATCGCCAACGGCCCGGTCACCGCGTAGTAAAGGCCGTAGGCCCAGCCTGGATCGGCCAGGTTCCAGAAGCGGTCCTCGGCGCGCAGGTCGACTGCCTCGCGCATGTAGCTGACGAAGGCGACGATGGCCTTCAGCGGCACCGCCAGCGGTTTCGCCAGGCCGGTGGTGCCGGAGGTGAACATCAGCAGGAAGGGATCGGACGCCTTGCGCATGACCGCTTCGAAGTGTTCCGGCTGGCGCTCCAGCTCGGCCTGGAAATCATCACCCACCGTCAGCACCGGCGGCGCGTCCGGCACCTCGTCGAACTTGGCGCGATTGGCCAGGTCGGTGACGACCAGCTTGCTGCCGGCGCTGCGCACACGGTGTTCGATGGCCTTGGGCCCGAAGGCGGTGAACAGCGGCTGGTAAACCGCGCCCGCGCGCCAGGTCCCGAGGATGGTGATCAGCAGTTCCGGCGTGCGCGGCAGCATGCCCGAGACACAATCGCCGGGGCCCACGCCACGGGCCTGGAGCAGGTTGGCAAAACGCGACGCGGCCTCCTTGAGGGCGGCGAAGGTCCACTCGGCGCGCTCGCCGTTGCGCCCCTCCCAAAGCAGCGCGACGCGCCCTGGCTGGGCATGGCGGTCGCAGCATTCGACACAGGCATTCAGGGCGTCGAGGTCGCCTGCCAGGGTGCTGGAAGCGGCACTGGCGTAATCGAACTCGCGGGCAGCGGTGAAGTAGTCGCGCATCGGGTAGCCTCCGGTGTTCTTGTTGTTGGAGTGCCACGATGGTCGCGCCAGGGGCCGCAAGGCGGCAATGTCGAAACAGGTCGATCGAAGCGAGCGTTTTTGACAGCGCCGCTCAGTCCACGCCCTCCAGGGCGCGGTACTGTCCCGGGGTGGTGCCGGTCCACTTCTTGAAGGCCTTGTAGAAGGCGCTGGTGTCGGCGAACCCCAGCTCGTAGGCCAGCTCGGCGAAGTGGCTGGCGCCCTCGTCCAGGCGCGCGATGGCCAGGTCGCGACGCACCTGGTCCTTGAGCCCCTGGTAGGACTGGCCTTCCTGGGCCAGCTTGCGGCGCAGGGTCGAAGGCGCCATGTAGAAGTGCCCGGACAGGGCGTCGAGATCGGGCCAACGCCCGGCGTTGAGGCTGCGCAGGTAGGCCTTGATGCGCGCGCCGAGGCTCTGCGGGTCGCGATAGCGCACCAGGATGTTGCCCGGCGCACCGGCGAGAAAGCGGCGCAGCTCGCGCTCGCTGCGACGCAGCGGCAAGTCCAGGCAGTCGGCGTTGAACAGCAGGCGATTGCTGGCGCGCCCGAAGCGCAGGTTGTCGCTGAACATCACCCGGTAATCACCGCAGTAATCCGGCATGGCGCAGCGCAGCTCGACGCTGAGAATGGCGATGCGCCGCCCCACCAGCCAGCAGGCCAGGCCGTGCAGCATCAGCCACAGGGTGAAGCTGGAGAATGCCCGCCCCGGCACTTCGCCAGAGTCGTCGAGGACGATCTGCGCCAGGCTGCCCTGACGCTCCAGGCGCGGCCGCAGGCCATCGAAGATCAGGCCGAGAAAGCCCAGCATGCTCTCCAGCGCACTGCCCAGGTCGGCCTCGCGCAGCGCCGTGCGGGCCATGAAGGCAAAGCTGCCAGACTTCATGCGCCGTGCATTCATGCCGAAGAACTCGTCGTCCATGGCCAGGGCGATGGCCCGCCACAGCTGGGCGTAGGCCGACGCCGAGACCCGCGCATAGGGTCGCAGCAGCTGCCCCGGTGTGATGCCGGCTTGCGCCAGCAACGGCGCCTCCGACAGGCCGCGGCGGCGCCACTCGAGCAGTGCCTCGGCCACCAGCTGGACGGAGATGGTGCCTTTCTCGGTGACGATGGCCGTCATGTCTTTCCCTGCAACGCCTGACGAGCCGCCACTGTCGCAGGGCAACACCGCGCTGGCAATCGCCACCGTCACTCAGCCGCTCTGTACCTGGGCCAGGCGCTCGATGCTGATCTCGCGCATGCGGAATTTCTGGATCTTGCCGGTGACCGTCATCGGGAAGCCGTCCACGAAGTGGAAGTGACGCGGGACCTTGAAGTGCGCGATGCGCTCCCGGGCCCAGGCACGCAGCTGTTCCTCGCCGAGTTCATGGCCGGGGTGCAGCATGACCCAGGCGACGATCTCCTCGCCGTAGCGCTCGCAGGGGATGCCGATCACCTGCACGTCGGCCACCGCCGGGTGGGTGAAGAAGAACTCCTCGAGCTCGCGCGGATAGATGTTCTCGCCGCCGCGGATGATCATGTCCTTGCTGCGCCCGACGATGCAGACGTAGCCATTGTCGTCCATCGACGCCAGGTCACCGGTGTGCATCCAGCGCCCGGGGTCGATGGCATCGGCCGTGGCCTGCGGGTTGTTCCAGTAACCGAGCATCACGCTGTAGCCGCGCGTGCACAGCTCGCCGATGGTACCGCGCGGCACTATCCTGCCGTCGCTGTCGACGATCTTGCTCTCCAGCTGGGGCTGGGTGCGGCCGACGGTGGTCACGCGCAGCTCCAGCTCGTCCTCGGGGCCCGTCTGCAGCGATACCGGGCTGGTCTCGGTCATGCCGTAGGCGATCTGCACCTCGCTCATGTGCATTTCCCTGATGACCCGGCGCATCACCTCGATCGGACAGGTCGCGCCGGCCATGATGCCGGTGCGCAGGCTGGACAGGTCGAATTCGCCGCGCCGCGGATGGTCCAGTTCGGCGATGAACATGGTCGGCACGCCATACAGGGCAGTGGCCTTTTCCTCGGCCACGGTCTGCAGGGTGGTCAGCGGATCGAAGGCATCACTCGGGTAGATCATGGTCGAGCCATGGGTCACGCAGCCCAGGTTGCCCATCACCATGCCGAAGCAGTGGTACAGCGGCACCGGGATCACCAGGCGGTCGTGCTCGGTGAGGCCGAGGCTCTCGCCCACCATGTAGCCGTTGTTGAGGATGTTGTAGTGACTCAGCGTGGCACCCTTGGGGAAGCCGGTGGTGCCGGAGGTGTACTGGATGTTGATCGGGTCATCGAACTGCAGGCTGGCCTGGCGCTCGGCCAGCGCCTCGACAGGGACCGAAGCGGCGCTTGCCTGCAGGCTGGCCCAGGACAGGAATGCAGCCGGCGGATTGGCCGCCAGGCTGACCACGCCACGCAGTTCCGGCAGGCGCTCGCACTGCAGCCGGCCCGGCTCGGCATCCGCCAGCTCCGGCACCAGGCCGAGCAACATCGCATGGTAGTCGGAGGTCTTGAAGGCATCGGCGCAGATCACCCAGCGGCAGCCGGACTGCTTCAGCGCGTACTCCAGCTCGCTGCTGCGATAGGCGGGATTGATGTTGACCAGGATGGCGCCGATCTTGGCGCTGGCGAACTGGGTGATGCACCACTCGGCGCAGTTCGGTGCCCAGATTCCCAGGCGGTCGCCGCTCTCGATGCCGAGGGCGAGCAAGGCGCGGGCATGGCGTTCGACCACCTCGGCCAGCTCTCGCCAGCTGTAGCGCAGGCCCTGATGGCGCACGACCAGCGCCTCACGCTCGGGGAACCGGGCGACCGTGGCGTCGAACGCCGCGCCGATGGTCATGGCGAGCAAGTCCTTGTCCTGCCGCCCGCGGGTGTAACTCGGGTGATTCATGGCTTTCCCTTCTTGTCTTTGTAATGGGATCGTCGCTGAACAGGCGGCCAGCCATTGGGGCGCGGGCCGCGGAACCTGTCGATTATCACAGCGGAAGGTCGCCTGGGTATGCGACCTTCGCCACTGCGAGCAACCTTATCGAGTAAATACCTGAGTGGTGGTGATCGCCATGTCGCCACCTGGCAGCTTGATGTTCTTGATCTTCTCCAGCGTATCCGGGTCGAACACCGCGATGTCGTTGAAGGTACCGGCCAGGTACAGCTTGCTACCCTCGGTGTTGAAGGCGATGCAGTAGTAGGTGTGCTCCAGGTTGGCAGCCTTGATCAGCTTCTGTTCCTTGATGTCGTACTTGGCCAGGCGGTTGAGTACGCCGAACATCTGGTTGGCATCCTTGGGCGAGCGCAGGCCGGTGAAGTACAGCTCGGTCAGCGAGGCGAAATCCTCCACGACCGCCTTGCCGGTCTTCAGGTCGATGCTCAGGTAGCCGTAGCGGTAGTCGGCGCTCGCCAGGTCTTGCGTGTCATCCTGGAAGCGGGCCGCCGTGTAGAGCATCGAGAAATCGTGCATCGCGGTCTGGTGCGGCCAGAAATACAGCACGTCCGGTGCACTGTAGAGCGGCCGCTGCCAGTTGCGCAGGGGCACCGCCACCTCGTACTGGCCGGTGTGCACGTCCATCTTGTAGATGTCCGGCCCGGCGACGAACAGCGAACCGTCATCGGCGGCGCGCATCAGGTACACCTGGCGCGGCATCGGGAAGCTGCGCAGCGGCTGGGCATCGAGCCCGGCGGCGGTATCGAACACCTCCAGACGCGGCGGCTTGACCACATAGTGATCACTCATCATCTGCGTCGGGTTGACCGTGGTGTACAGCTCCTTGCCATCCGGGCTGAGGGCGAAGGAGAACATCGAGCGCACCTTTTCCCCCGGGCTGCGCGACAGCCGGGCGTGGAACACCGTGCGACAATCGTCCAGATCGATGCCGTAGAGGTCACCGTAGTGGTTGTTGAGCAAGTATGCCGTCCTGTTGTCCGGCGCCATCATCGCGGTACCGGGGCCGAACGCATCGGGTAGCTGGCAGGTCTTGTACAGGCTGTCGCTGGCCAGATCGACCACATGCAGGTTGTTCGGATAGTTGGTGGCGATCAGGTATTCCTGACCGACCTTCAGCGCCGGGCCGGCCTGCGCCGCAGCATTGGCATGACTGCCCAGGGCGAGCCCGGCGACGACGGTCGCCAGGCTGGCGATGGTTTGGAGTTTCATACGCTGTCCCCTCTTGTTCTGCGCGCCGGTCATTTGTCTTTCGGGAATACGGTGTTGAGGTTGCGCCAGTCCTGCGACGAATCCTGGGCAGTGGCGTTCCAGTCCTGATAGGTGCTCATCATGTCGGGCACCTGGGCCGGCCACCAGCAAGGGTCGGAGCATCCGTAGAGGTCGGCCTCCATCGGCTGACAGAGGGAGCTCACACCGCCGAAGGCGTCTACCTCCCAGCCCGGATCGGTGGTGGCGGTGCAGCCGGCGACGGCGCTCATGGCCACCACCTCTTCGATACGATCTTCGGCTGCAGCTTGTTCGAGCAGTTGTGCTTTGTTGTTGAGCGGCTTCAGATGTTTCATGTCAGTACGCCTTCCGCGGAGAGATGTAACTGCTGATGAAGGCCGGGTTGACGGCCATGATGCGGCTGTAGACCTCGATGCCGAAGTCCACCCAGTCGCGCATCAGCTCGCAGTAGTGATAGGTCGGGTGAGTCGGGTCGCCGTAGCGGGCGTAGCTCTCGTGATAACAGCCCCCGGAGCACAGGTTGCGAATGCGGCAGCTGTCGCAGCCGGTGCCCGAGCGATCCAGGCGCTGGGACAGGAAGTCGTTGAGCTCGACCTGCTTCACGCCGCTGTGCACATTGCCGAAGGTCGGCATGCTGGAACCGGTGAAACGGTGGCAGAGGTTCAGCTCGCCCTTGTGGTCCACCGCCAGCATCTTCAGGCCGGCGCCGCAGGGCAGCGCCTTCTTGTGCCCTTCATGGATGTCGGTGATCAGCTGGTGCAGGTTGGAGAAGCCGATGTTGCGGTGTTCCAGCGCCGCGTCTAGGTAGCGCCGGCCGAGGGCCTTCATGTTGGCGAAGACCTCGACCAGTTCCTCAGCGGTCAGGTTGTAGTCGGCCATGTCTCCCGAGGTGACCGGCGCGAAGCCGACTTCGGCGAAACCCAGTTCGTTGAACAGGTGGTTCCAGATGGTCTCGACATCGGTGATGCCGCGCGTCAGGGTCACCCGCGCCCCAACCGGACGGCTGCGATAGCGCGACAGCAGCAGGTCGACCTTGCGCCGCACCACGTCGTAGGTGCCCTGCCCGCCCACGGTGATGCGGTTGCGATCGTGCACCGTCTTCGGCCCGTCGATGCTGATCGACAACCCGAAGCGATGGGCATTGAGGTAGTCGATGATCTCTTCGGTGAGCAACGTGGCATTGGTGGTCATGATGAACTCCACCTGCTTGCCCGCCTCGGCGAAGCGCCGCTCGCAGTAGTCCACCATGTGCTCGATCAGTGCCCGGTTGGAGAGCGGCTCGCCGCCGAAGAACACCACGCTGTAGCGCTGCTCGTCCGGCGACTCCTTGAGCAGCATCTCCACCGAGGCCTCGGCGGTCTGCGCCTGCATCTTCTTGCCGGCCGAGGGCTTGTCCAGGTCTTCCTTGTAGCAGTAGGTGCAGCTCAGGTTGCAGCCGGTGTTGACGTTCAGCACCACCGTGTTCAGCGCCGTGCGTTCGACCCTGGCGATGCCGATTTCCGGCGTCAGTGGCGAGCCGTCGCTGACCACTTCCAGCGCGATCAGCTCGCGCAGCGTTTCATCGATGGCCTGCCCGGCGAAACGGTCGGCCAGACGCCGCACCAGGTCTTCGGACGAGCAGCTCTGCTGACGCAGCGCGTCGATGATGCCGCCCGTCACGTCATCGGCGGCGAACAGCGAACTGCTCGGAATGTGGAACAGCATGCGGTCGGCATCCACTCGCACTTCGTGCAGGTTGCGCTCGACCAGATTCAAGATTGCGCCCATGGCGACCTCCCGGAAGTTTTCCCAATCGTCGTTGCGAATCCGGGCAGGGCGTGGCCCCGCCCGGGCCGTTGCCCCTCAAGGCAGCGGCGGGTTGTTCCAACGCTGTACGGTGACGATCAGCTGGCCTTCACCCTTCTGGCCACCCTCCTCCAGCTCGGCGATCACCTTCAGGTTGCCGGCGTTGTTAGTCATCATCTTGCGCTGCGGGTTGGGACCAGCAGCGCCAGGGACGAACACGCCGTCCTTCTGCATCTGCCCGGCGAACTTCACGTCCTCGTCTTCCCTGGCGCGCTCATCGAAGGGCTGTACCGACCACTTGGCCGGCAGGTAGCCGATCCGGTAGGGCTGACCTTCGCCATCCCTGCCCCAGGCCTCGGCCTCGAAGCGCCCCTGCACCTTGGGCGTCGAACCACCGTTCTCGCCCACACGGGCGATGGAGAACGCGGGCACCACTTTCACTTCGGCGATGTCCTTGTACACCGCCAGGTCGACGCCCCCGAGATCGCCCAGCACGACGCTGCGACGGCCCGGCGCAGCCGTGGCTGCGGCCTTGACCCGCAACCGCACCTGCGTCGGGGTAGCCTCGAGCACCTTCACCACCTCGAGGCCCGCACCGAGCTGCGCGCTGCCCTGCAAGCCGCTACCCACCAGGGTCAGCTCGACTTCGCTACCGGCCCTGACATACGCCGGCTGCACGGCCAGCAACCTGGCCTGGCCTTGCTGGGCGGCACTGAAGTCCAGACCACGCTCGTCATGCTCGGCATCGAACATGCGCCCTTTCATCTCGCCGTTCAGGGCCGCGAAGACCTGGCGCATGCGGGTGTCACCGATCTTCACGTTGCCGCGCCATTCGTAGCCGTTGTAGAGAATGGCCGAACCGCCACCGACGAAGGGCGTGCCATCGGCGTACTGGCCGTTGACCTCGACTTTGAAGGTGTCACCCGTGTCGGCGCTCACCGTCATTACGCCCCGCACATCACCCTTGGCCAGCATGTGCCCACTGAACGCCCATTGGCCCAGCAACACCTTGGCCTCGGGTCTGGCCTTCTGCCATTCGGACCAGGCCTGGCTGTCCAGCGGGTAGCGCTTGGCCAGCTCCGGCACCATCTCCGCGAGGGCGAGATCGAGCCAGTCGCGGTCACGGGCCTGTGCCTGGTACTCGAGAGACGGCCACTGCCCCAGATGGAAGTGGACCAGATGCTCCCACTCCTTGGCCGGCCGGCGCTGCAGGGCGACGCGGGCCCCGGAGTGGCAACGGCCACAGGTCTGGCTCAACTGCTCGTCGAACGTCTCGACCGTGTTCAGGCGACGCTCCATGGCGTAGCGCACCCCCTCGGTTTCATCCGGGGCCAGGCCCTGCTTGTCGGCCAGGTACTTGACCAGGGTGCGGCGCTCGTCATCGGCGATGTTCAGGCCATGCATCAGCTGCATGCGCGCGATGCTCATCAGCCAGCCCTCGGGGGTTTTGCGCTGGCGACTGATACGACTGATGGCGTCGCCGCCTTCGGGAATATGGCAGCCCACGCATTTGGACTCGAGGAGGGCTTGCCCCTCCTGCGCTGCCTGGGCCTGGGCGAGCATCAGCGAGGTCATGGCCAGAGCCAGGATGCCCGCATGCTGCCGGAGTCGAGTCGTCTTCAAGGTCAGACCTCCACGGTGTTGTTCTTATGATCCGCACCCCGAGCAGGTGCGCCTGGCCAGAGCAAATACACATTGCGTGCCACACAGGGACAAATGCATTCGCAGCAAGGACTTAGCGGTAAAACGAGGGTTTTCTGGCCGACGGGATCGAGCCTGCGGCGTCTAAATTCGCGACAGGCTGTTCCAGCTTGAGACGAACGCACCCAGGCTTCTCCGATGCGGGACGCCGAGGCCGTCCCAGGCCCGTCTCAGGCCGTCTCAATCTGCAACAGCGGGCTGCTGCGACAGAGCACGAATCTCCGAATCTTTTCTTTCCATATCAATCTCTTACCTCGCAGATCGAGCATTGGCACGAGGGTTGCGAAAGGTCATCGCGACTCCAATAAGCAGAGGTACCCCCAATGTTTGCCGACCTGCCCGTCCTGCCCCAGACCCACGCCTTCCTCAACCGCAAGCTGCAGATGCTGATCGGCGCCGAATGGTGCGACGCCATCAGCGGGGCCACCCTGGACTTTCGCAACCCGGCCAGCGGCGAGGTCATCGGTCAGGTGCCCTCGGCCAGTGCCGACGCCGTCGACCGCGCCGTCCGCGCCGCCCGCCAGGCTTTCGATGACTCGGCCTGGAGCCGCATGCGCCCGCGCGACCGCCAGAACCTGCTGTGGCGCCTGGCCGAGCTGATGGAGCGCGATGCGCAGCAGCTGGCCGAGCTGGAGTGCCTGAACAACGGCAAGAGCGCCGCCGTGGCTCAGGTCATGGACGTGCAACTGGCCATCGACTTCCTCCGCTACATGGCCGGCTGGGCCACCAAGATCGAAGGCAGCACGGTCGAGCCCTCGCTGCCGCTGATGCCGGGCGAGGACTTCCATGGTTTCATCCGCCGCGAAGCCGTCGGCGTGGTGGGCGCCATCGTCGCCTGGAACTTCCCCTTGCTGCTGGCCTGCTGGAAGCTCGGCCCGGCACTGGCCACCGGCTGCACCCTGGTGCTCAAGCCTGCCGATGAAACGCCGCTGACCGCTCTCAAGCTGGCCGAGCTGGTGCTGGAGGCCGGCTACCCGGCCGGGGTGTTCAACGTGGTCACCGGCACCGGCCTCAATGCCGGCGTCGCCCTCACCCGCCATCCGGGTGTGGACAAGCTGACTTTCACCGGTTCGACCGAAGTGGGCAAGCAGATCGGCAAGGCCGCCATGGACAACATGACCCGCGTGACCCTGGAACTGGGCGGCAAGTCACCGACCATCGTCATGCCCGACGCCAACCTCGCCGAAGCCGCGGCCGGCGCTGCCAGCGCGATCTTCTTCAACCAGGGCCAGGTGTGCTGCGCCGGCTCGCGCCTGTACGTGCACCGCAAGCACTTCGACAATGTGGTCGCCGACATCGCCGGCATCGCCAACGGCATGAAACTGGGCAACGGCCTCGACCCCAGCGTGCAGATGGGCCCGCTGATCTCCGCCAGGCAGCAGGAGCGCGTCACCGGCTACATCGACCTCGGCCGCGAACTGGGTGCCACCATCGCCTGTGGTGGCGAGGGCTTCGGCCCAGGCTACTTCGTCAAGCCGACGGTGATCGTCGACGTCGACCAGCAGCATCGCCTGGTGCAGGAGGAGATCTTCGGCCCGGTGCTGGTCGCCATGCCGTTCGAGGACATCGACGAGGTCGTGCGCCTGGCCAACGACAACCCCTACGGCCTCGGCGCCAGCATCTGGTCCAACGACCTGGCCTCGGTGCACCGGATGATTCCGCGCATCAAGTCCGGCTCGGTCTGGGTCAACTGCCACAGCGCGCTCGATCCGGCCCTGCCGTTCGGCGGCTACAAGCTCTCCGGCGTCGGCCGGGAAATGGGCGCAGCCGCCATCGACCACTACACCGAGCTGAAATCGGTGCTGATCAAGCTGTGACATGGTCCGGCCCGATCAGGGCCGGTAGCCCTGCTGCAGCAGCCAGCCCTGGACAGTCCGCCGCGATGCGGGTGCCAGAGCGGCCAGCGCAGCCTCCAGGCGCCCCGCCTGCAGGCTGCGCACGATGGGCGCCAGTGCCACGCCGTCGATATGCCAGATCCCCAGCGGCTGATCGGCCGTCAGCACCACCTCGGCCTCATCGATCAGGCCATCGTTGAGCACCGGCATGCTCGCCACCTGCAGCCGGGCGATATCGGCGTCGACATGCAGTGGCTGTGCGTCCGGCCTGCCACGCCGCGCGCGCCAGAACGCAGCATCGGCCCAGCGTGGCTCCGCCGTATAGAAGTCACGCCCGGTCCGGGCGAAACGCATGAACAGATGCTCGATGCGCTGCTGGTGAAAGCGGCAGGCCAGTTGCGTGCGTTCGGGGTGCTGCAGCAGGGTGTTGATCACCGCCGGGGCCTGCAACGCCGAGGACAGCGACTGGAACACGCCGTTGCCCGATAACGGATCGACCGCCATCGCCGCATCGCCAACGCGAATCCAGCCCGGTCCCACCACCTGCCGGGGCAGAATCGCCGTGCTGCTGCGCGCATGCACCGGCGCAGCGGCGTTGGCCGAATCGCCGAACAAGGCCTGGACCAGCGCCGATGCCTGGCGCCGCGCCGCGCAATAGGCTGGCAGCTCGTCGCGCGGGGGCAGTTCGGCGGCAGCGGCGTCCAGGGTGATCTGCCAGTAGCAACGGCCATCGGCCAGCGCCGCCATCCAGGACCAGCCATCTGCCAGGCTCTCGACGGCCGAACCTGCACGGCCCGGCTCGGCCTGCCAGCTGCTGAGCAGACTGAGGGTCTCCGGCCCACGCAGGCGCCCTTCGCCCAGCGGTGCCTGACGTCCCCGGGCTTCCACCAGGAAGTCCGCCAGCAGCGACCGGCCATCCTCCAGCACGATCCGCTGCTGCTCTCCCTGTTGCCCGAGCTGGCGTATCCGCCCCTGCAGCAGCTCGACACCGGCGTCCGCCAGGTCGCGGCGCAGGGCCGCGTCGAACAGCCGGCGATCCAGCAGGCGCTCGTCGTTGAGCAGCTGGTCCACACCGCTCCAGCTTACCCGACGCGGCGTCGGCGGCGCCGCACTGGCCAGCGCCTGGTGCAGGCCGACCTGACGCAACCCCTCCAGCACCCGTGCGGACACCCCTTCCACCGCAGCGAAACGACGCCACTCGCTGATCACCCAGACCCGGTAGCCCAGGCGCTGCAAGCCCAGCGCCACCGCGCAGCCGGCGGGCCCTGCGCCGAGCACCGCGATCCGTGGCGCGTTCACCGGCGCCGCTCCGGGCCGACATGCGCCGCCTCATGGCGCAGCCAGTCGTACACCGCCTGCCGATCGGCGCGGCGATGCTGCGCCAGGTAGCCGGCGATCTTCCCGCTGAGCGCCGCGCAGGCCAGGCTGGCACCGGCCAGTCCCGAAGGACCGCGGACCTGGGCGCCGAAATCGGCCTGGGCGCTGTTCAGCCAGGACCACTGTCCGGCCTGACAGCGCGCGTCGCCACTGATACGGATGACCCCGGGATAGCTGGCCGGGTAGACCGGCTCGCCCTGAGCCGGGCTGGCGGCGCAGAGGATCACGCCGGCGGCCTGCAGTTCGGCACAGGTCTCGCGCAGCACCGGGCGGTCACTGCGCAGACCCAGGCTCAGGTTGATCAGGCGCACGTCCTGCTCCAGCAGCCAGTACAGGGCCGCCGCAATCTGCAGCGGACTGGTCTGCCAATGCCCGGCGAACACCTGAGCGCTATAGATGCAAGCCCGCTCTGCCGGTGAGGACAGCGCATCGAGCACCGCAGTGCCATGCCCCAGGGCATCGGGCAGGGGCTCGCCCTGCTCCAGCACCTCGTGCTGCAGCCAGAAGCGCCGGGCATGGCTGACGCGGGTGGCCTGATGCGGGGCGAATCCACTGTCGACGAAGCCGATGCGCAGCGTGCTGTCCATGCTCATGCCGGTTCCAGGCGCTGCAGCCGGCCCTGCTGCAGACACAGGCTGAGGTCGGCCTCGCGCAGCGTCGATGGCCGGTGGCTGATCAGGATGCGCGTGCGCCCGGCGAAGAGCTGGTCGATGGCGGCGATCACCTCGCGCTCGGTGGCCTCGTCCACCGCCGAGGTGGCCTCGTCGAGCACCAGGATGCGCGGCTCCTGCAGCAGCGCACGGGCAATGGCGATGCGCTGCCGCTGGCCACCGGAGAGCTGCTGGCCACGCTCGCCCAGCGGACTGTCCAGGCCCTGTGGCAGGCTGGCGATCAGCTCGTCCAGGCGCGCCAGCCGGGCAACCCGTTGCAGCGCCTCGCGGCTGGCGCTCGGTGCGCTGTAGTAAAGGTTTTCTGCCAAAGTACCGCGAAACAGCACGATATCCTGGCTGACCACCGCGATACTGCGGCGCAGGGCGAACAGGTCCAGCTCGCGCAGGTCGACGCCATCGAGCAGCACCCGGCCCTGGTCAGGATCATAGAAACGCTGCAGCAGATCGATCAGGGTCGACTTGCCCACCCCGGACGCGCCGCTGATCGCCACCTTGAGCCCCGCCGGGATCACCAGGTCGACGCCCCTCAACACTGCACCGCTGCGCTGCTCATGGCTGAAGTGCAAGTCCTCCAGGCGCAGTTCCCCGCCCCCCTCGGCAAGGGGTGACGGCGCAGCGGGCTGGCGCACGCTGACCGGCTCCTGCTGCAGCTCCATGACCCGGCCGAGGCTGACAGTCATGCGCTGCAAGGCCACATACAGGCCCAGCAGGCTCTGCACCGGCCCGACGGCCATCCCCAGGTAGGTGGAGAACGCAATCAGCGCGCCCACCTGCCAGGTGCCCTGGATGACCCAGTAGCCACCGATCAGAAAGGCGCAGGCGCGTGACAACGAGGTCAGGGTGCCGGGCAACGCGTGGGTGAAGAACTCCGTCACCTGCACCTTGAGCAACTGGCGCATGTAGCCCTGGCCCAGCCCCTCCAGGCGCGCGGACTCACGCTGCTCGGCAGCGCTGGCCTGGATGAACTTCATCGCCGGCAGGGTCTCGACCAGGAACGACGAGACATCCGCCGAGCGCTCGCGCAGGCTGCGCACCTCGCGCTCGACCTTGCGCCGCATCCAGCGCAACCAGAGAACCTCGAGGGGGATCAGCAGCGCCAGCAGCAACGACAGCTGCCAGGACAGGACCAGCATCAATGCCACTGCGCCGAGCAGGCCGATAACGCTGGAGACGGCAGAGAACAGCGAGTCCACGGCAAAACGCTGGATTTCCGCCACGTCGCCATCGAGCCGCGAAAGGATGTCGCCCAGCCGCTTGCGCCCGTAGAAGGCCGGCGACAGCTGCTGCAGGTGGCGATACAGGTCATCGCGCAGAGCGAACAGAATGCGCCCGGACAAACCTGTATGCAGGTAACGATTGATACCGGACAACAGGGTACCGAGGATGCCGACCGCTACCATGGCCAGCGCCACCTGCAGCAGGCGCGGGAAGTCCCTGGCCAGCAAGCCGTCGTCGATCAGGCTCTTGGTCAGCCACGGCTGCGCCAGCACCAGCAGCGAGGCGCACAGCGACAGCCCGAGCAAGGCCGCGATGGCACGCCGATGCGGCCTGACGAAGCCGAACAGCCAGGCCAGCGATCGGCGCAACAGTTCGGGGTCGTGGGTATCGACCAGCCGGGTCAGCAATCTGGGCATGGCCGCCCCGCTACAGCACCCGCAGCAAGGGGATGAGCCATCATTTGCCCATCTGCTTGAGCTTGCGATACAGGGTCGCCCGGCTGATGCCCAGGGCATCGGCCGCGGCGGAGACATTGCCCTGGTGGCGCTCCAGGCTGGTGCGGATCAGCTCCATCTCGTTCTCGCGGATGCTGCCACTCTGCCGGCAGCTGCCGGTCAGTTCATCGAGCAGGCTGTCCGTGAGGTGATCCAGGCCGATGACCGTTTCGCCCTCCTCGCGCATCGCCAGCGCCGCGCGCAGGACCATTTCCAGCTGGCGGATGTTGCCCGGCCAGTCGTAGCTGCCGAGCAGCTCGGCCAGCGGCCTGTCCAGGGTCACATGAGCGGCTCCATGCCTGTGCAGCACGCTCGCCACCATCTGTTCCAGGTCGCTTCGCTCGCGCAGGGCCGGCAGGCGCAGGCTGACACCGTTGATACGGTAGTAGAGGTCTTCGCGGAAGTGTTTTTCCAGCACCAGGCGTTTGAGGTCATGGTGGGTCGCGCAGATCAGCGCCACGTCGATGTCCTGTTCTTCGGCTGCGCCCAGCGGCGCGACCTTGCGTTCCTGCAGGACGCGCAGCAGACGCGCCTGCAAGGCCAGCGGCATGTCACCGATCTCATCGAGAAACAGCGTGCCGCCCTGGGCCTGCATCAGGCGCCCGACCATGCCGCCACGGCGCGAGCCGGTGAAGGCGCCCTCGCGGTAACCGAACAGTTCGGATTCGATCAGCCCCTCGGGGATCGCGGCGCAGTTCACCGCGACGAAGGGTTTGTCCGCCCGCCGCCCCGACTGGTGCAGGGCACGGGCCACCACCTCCTTGCCGGTACCGGTCTCGCCCAGCAACAGCACGGGCAAGTCGCTGGCCAGGCCCTGGCGCGCCATGCGCAAGGCTCGTGCGTAACGGGTGTCCTGCCCGGCCAGGTCTTCCAGCGCTCGGGCAACGGCACCCGGGCGGGTACGCGGCGGTACTCCCGTACCCGGGCTGGCAGGTCGGGGAACCTGCAACGTGCGAAAGAAGAACTCGCCCTTGGCGGTCTGCACGCTGCTGATGCCACCCTGGAGCAGGCGCGCGATGAACTGCGGCGAGCGCTCGCCGATCAGCTCGCTGGCGCGACGCCCGGTGAGCGTCTCACGCGACAGCTGGAGCAACTCGCACGCCCGCTCGTTGGCAGCGAGGACCTCGCCATCCAGGCTCAGTGCCAACAGTCCATGCCAGGCGCTGCCGAGGTATTGCGGGCGGCTGTGGAAGGCCAGTACCAGATGGTCCGGATAGCACAGGCCGAACAGCCGGCTTTCGATGTTGCCAGCCGCCAGCATCAGCATGGTCAGGCTGTCCTGGGGTTGCGCCATGATGCCTTCGCGGGTCACGTCAAGAACGCCGACGATCCGTCCCTGGGGGTCACGCAACGGCACCGAGGTGCAGGAGAAAGGGCTCAGGCGATCGAGGTAATGCTCGCCGCAGTTGATCAGCGTCGGCCGGCCCTCGACGACGGCCGTGCCGATGGCGTTGGTGCCACACAGGGTTTCGCTCCAGCAACTGCCGGGACGCAGGTCACGCAGCCCCGGTTGCTTGAGGTAGTCGTCAGGGCCTTCGATGGCCAGGACATTGGCCTGGGCATCACCCAGTATCACCAGGCCACCGCGCCCCTGCTGCGTCACCAGGTACTCCATCTCCGGAGTCGCGGCATCGATGAGCATGCGATTGTCGTCGAGCAGCAAGCGCAGGTCGTGGAAGAAATCGCTGCGCTCGCCCTCCAGGCAATCGAGCCCATGGCCCAGGCTGCGCCGCCACGACGCGTCGATCTCTTCGCGCAGTACGCCTGGCGGAAGCTGGCCGTCGGCGACCAGGCGCAGGCGAGCCTGTCGTGAATCCTTGAGTGGGTCTGTCTGGAAGCTCTGCGCCATATCTCGCTCCAACTCGGCAGCCTCGTGCACCGGTAAAGGTCTACACCCAGGACTCGAGCCCGTAAAGGGTGCCTGCCCTGGCAAGCACAAGTGATGCCACTCTCGGGCCCCTCGGGGGTGTTGACAGAAAGATTCGCACAAGCTTACGTTAACGTAAAGGTAAACGAGACAACCCCATGCCCACGACTTTTTCGATCTCCGATCTGGCCCGCGAGCTGGACGTCACCACCCGCGCCATCCGCTTCTATGAAGAGCAAGGCATGCTCAGTCCCGAGCGGCGTGGCCAGGAGCGCATCTACTCGCCCAAGGACCTGGTCGCCCTGAAGCTGATCCTGCGCGGCAAGCGCATCGGTTTCTCGCTGGCCGAGTGCAAGGAACTGATCGATCTCTACGACCCCAGCGGCGGCAACCGCAAGCAACTGGAAACCTTCATGAACAAGATCGCCGCCCGCCGCGCCCAGCTCGAGCAGCAGTTGCTCGACATCCAGCAGATGCAGCTCGAACTGGATACCGCGGAAGAGCGCTGTCTGGCGGCACTCGCCGAGACGAACAGCTGATCCCCTTTCAACAAATACAAGACACAGGTGGAAACATGAGCTACCCAACCCTGAATTTCGGCCTCGGCGAGACCATCGACATGCTGCGCGATGCCGTGCACCACTTCGCCCAGGTGGAGTTGGCCCCGCGCGCCGCACAGATCGACCGCGACAACGAGTTCCCCATGGACATGTGGCGCAAGTTCGGCGACATGGGCCTGCTCGGCATGACCGTCGACGAGCAGTACGGCGGCACCAACATGGGTTACCTGGCCCACGTCGTGGCGATGGAAGAGATCAGCCGCGCATCGGCCTCCGTCGGCCTGTCCTACGGCGCGCACTCCAACCTGTGCGTCAACCAGATCCACAAGAACGGCAGCCACGAGCAGAAGCTCAAGTACCTGCCCGGCCTGTGCTCCGGCGAACATGTCGGCGCCCTGGCCATGAGCGAGCCCAATGCCGGCTCCGACGTGGTGTCGATGAAGCTGCGCGCCGAGAAGCGCGGCGACCGCTACGTGCTCAACGGCAACAAGATGTGGATCACCAACGGTCCGGATGCCCACACCTACGTGATCTACGCCAAGACCGACGTCAACGCCGGCTCGCGCGGCATGACCGCCTTCATCGTCGAGCGCGACTTCAAGGGCTTCTCCCGTCACCAGAAACTCGACAAGCTGGGCATGCGCGGTTCCAACACCTGCGAGCTGCTGTTCGAGGACTGCGAAGTGCCGGAGGAGAACGTGCTCGGCGCCGAGGGCGGTGGCGTGCGCGTGCTGATGAGCGGCCTGGACTACGAACGTACCGTACTGTCCGGCGGGCCGACCGGGATCATGAGCGCCTGCATGGACGTGGTGCTGCCCTACGTGCACGAGCGCCAGCAGTTCAAGCAGTCGATCGGCGAATTCCAGCTGGTGCAGGGCAAGCTGGCCGACATGTACGCCGGCATGAACGCCTCCAAGTCCTACCTGTACAACGTCGCCCGCGCCTGTGACCGTGGCGAGGAATCACGCAAGGACGCTGCCGCGGTGATCCTCTACACCGCCGAGATGGCCACCAGGATGGCGCTGGACACCATCCAGCTGCTCGGCGGCAACGGCTACACCAACGAGTACCCGGCCGGCCGCCTGCTGCGTGACGCCAAGCTCTACGAGATCGGCGCCGGCACCAGCGAAATCCGCCGCATGCTGATCGGCCGCGAGCTGTTCAACGAAACAAAATAACCCTCAAACAGCGCGGACAGTCCCCTCTCCCACTTGTGGGAGAGGGTTAGGGAGAGGGCCGGAGGTGCTAGCACCACCCCCCCCCCCCCCCCCCC
>MDSZ01175481.1_pt1 | contig 66204 bp, 75 predicted proteins | sample 811201 | NCBI WGS metagenome assembly MDSZ01 (sample SAMN05326647, study PRJNA326480) | marine metagenome | isolation source: seawater | place: Indian Ocean: North | collected 2010
AGTTATTTAAATTAGTGGAGTCCTTCCAGACTCCTTGCATCATTTGGTTGATAAGGCTGACATAACCCCATCTCCTTTAGGATCAAGCAGCAACTGGTGCTGTTTGACGGGAGAAACTAACGATTTTGTTAGCGTTTATGGTTTTGCCCTAGCCGAGCAGGCTTCAGTCACCTTCCTTACACCCCGTCGAAACCATTGCAGCCCCATTTAATGGAGCTGAGCGGAATCGAACCGCTGTCCGAAGTATCGGTTGAGATCACCTAGTCCGAATGGACATTTATATTCTGACAGGCAAAATAAATATTGGATAGATATTTTGTTATCAATTTAAGAAAGAATCTCAGGAATTTATGAAAATTGTTGCATCATCGCCAGATGGATTAGAAAAATACTTGGCAAATGAAATTAGTGAAATGGGAGGTATCGATATTAAAACAGGCAAACGAAATGTATCTTTTAGTTGCGATAAAAATACTTTTTATAAAATACATTTTTTCTCAAAAATTGCTTTTCGCTTTTATAGAGAAATAGCTAGGTTTTCTTGTTATGACAAACAAAGTTTGTATGATGGTGTTCAAAATGCTTTTGATTGGTTGACTTGGTTGCCAACTGATAAGACTTTTTGCGTAAATGTTTCTGGTCGTAACTCGTATTTAAGACATTCTCATTTCACAGCTTTACAAGTAAAAAATGCGATAGTTGATATCCAGCAACAAGCTCATGGTCGAAGGTCAAGTATTTCTTTGCAAAATCCTTATTTAATTATTCATTTGCATTTAAATAGCGATCACGCTGTATTGAGTTTACAAAGTACCTCTGAGAGTTTACATAAAAGAGGCTATCGACCTGCGATAGGAAAGGCTCCCTTGAAAGAAAATATAGCTGCTGGACTTATCCAAATCACAAAATGGGACGGACGAATCCCTTTGATTGATATTATGTGTGGTTCTGGAACATTTTTAGTTGAGGCAGCTAGAAAAGCACTTAATCATCCAACAAACAATGAGAAGAAATATTTATTTGAGAATTGGATTGACTTTGATAAAAGAAAATTTTTATTTGAAAAATCAATGGCAAAAAGAATGACTTTTAAGTCCGTAAGATTACCTAAAATAATTGGGTGTGAAATTGATTCAGATGTTTATAATCAAGCTAAAGAGAATATATGTATTGCTGGCTTAGATGATTACATTACCTTGTTAAATCAAGATTTTTCTAAACTTCAATTTGAGTCTCATAAAGGTTTAATCTTATGCAATCCACCATATGGTAAAAAACTGGGTTGCGAAAATGACTTAATTGATTTGTATTCCAAAATTGGTCAAATCTTAAAGAGAAATTTCTCAGGATGGGAGTTTTGGTTACTTAGTGGAAATCCAAAATTAACAAAATATTTAAAAATGAAATCATCTCTCAAAATACCAGTAAGTAATGGAGGTATTGATTGTAGATGGATTAAATATCTTATTAATTAAATATTTACTTTTTCCCTAGAACAGCTTTTGTTGTTTTACCTAATCCTTCCAGAGTCTGAGGTAGATATGGTCCTTTTGCAAGTTTGCCTCCTAATTTTAGGCTGAAACCTGCCAAGAGTAGGTCAACAGAAATGATTATTAGCAAATTGTATTCTATTGACCAATTATTAAATTTATCCAATGCAAAATAGCTCAATAAATGAATATTAATCAAAACTATAAGCAATAGAACTGCTCCAATTGTTAGGAATATTCCTCCACTAATTAATCTCCTTTTTTCTCGATCGACTTCTTGTAAGGCGATTCTTACGTGTAAATCCATAACTGAGCTTGCTATCGCGGAGATTCTTGATGCAGTATTTGCGAAATTTTTAGCCTTTGGTTTTTCCATTTATTTACTACCTTTGTTGATTAAACTACCAATAATTAAACCGATACCTGCAGCTATTGCAATAGATAAAATTGGCTTACGTTTTATAGGGTTTTCAATTTTTGGTCTGAGTTTTTGGTTTAATTCATCAAGTAATTCTTCCAGTTGACTTTCGATAGGTTCAATATGTTCACTAATTTCCCAATTATTAACTTGTATGGAGTCAAGAATTTCAAATAGTTGATCTTTAATACCAATAGCAGAATAAGATGTATCTGTGTGTTTTGAAATAACATTAACTAGTTCATCAATACTCCCTTTGGTGGCTTCTATGGTCTGACTTGCGATATTAGGCCACTTTTCTTGTATTAAGGGGATAAGCTTATCTACTTTTTCTTGAAACCATTTATCAGAAATACCTTCATTTTCTTGCAGAATAGTTTTTTCATCAATATCTTCATTATCTTTAGATGGCTGAAAAGTTTCCATTGACTCGCCCCACATTTATTTTAAGATTAGTCAAATTTTCCAGAAATTCAAACTCTTATTTAAAGATTACAGATAAATATAAACTTAAAAACATATAAAAGTTTATTTACATTTCAATCATCTTTTTTCTATGTGTAATAAGGTTTTGTTAAGCTATTGCTGATTTGACTAATTATTTATTTTTATCATGGATATTACACTTGCAACACTTTTATTTGCATCAAAGACAATTCCTACTAGCTTAGGATTAATCTTTGCGTCTCTGGCTGGTGCTGGAAGTTTGCTTTTGATAGCTCTCAGATTTGTCCCTGACTCAGGCAATTAAGATCATTAGGAAAAATTTAATGAAAGTCTCTTAAACTAATTGTAGTTTTTATACTGAGAATCTTTTAGAGATGAAAAGATGGACATTCTTAGAACACAAAATATACAACAAAAATGAGATTGAAATTCATTATGATTTTCTTTTAGAAAATAAATATGATTGCTGTACTTGGAAGTTACTACAAATTCCAAAAGTTGATGGATCACCAGCTGAGATATTTCCTCATCAAAATCATCGTTTAGTTTGGTTGACAACTAAATGTAAGAACTTGTCAAGGAATAGAGGTACTGTTAATCAAATTGCTTGTGGTACATATAGTTTGATTGAAAATACTATTGAGGATAGTAATTTTTCTATAAGACTTCATGGTAAATTATTTGAGGGTATTTTTAAAAAGAAAAATGATATTTGTCAAATATGTTCGGCAATATAATTAAGAATTTGCTTTATTCTTAATATTTCTATTGAGATTTCTCTCAGATCAGTTAATCTTATTTAGCTATTGAGACGTCCGGTTGGTCTACATCAATCAGGTCGAGTTTGAAAATTTTAAATCTTTTGGTGGGAATGTAAGCATTCCCCTAGAGGAAGGTTTTACTGTTGTAACTGGTCCTAATGGTTCTGGAAAAAGTAATATATTAGATGGCATCTTATTCTGTTTGGGCTTGGCTAATAGTAGAGGTATGAGAGCTGAGCGATTGCCAGATCTTATAAATACTTCAAAGGTTAAAGAAGGGAAGGGATCGGAAACATCTGTTTCAGTTAGATTTAATATTGAGAATTGGTCTCCAAGAGAGGAGGTTAAAGATTTGGAATTAGAAGAAGAGCATATATCTTTAAACAAAAACCAACGAGAATGGGTGGTTACTAGGAAGCTCCGATTAATGCCAGGGGGCTCATATGCTTCAACATATACATCTGACGGCAATATATGTACTTTGCAGCAAATACAAAAATTATTGAGGGATATTAGGGTAGATCCTGAAGGAAGTAATGTAGTTATGCAAGGGGATGTTACGAGAATTGTGTCAATGAGCAATAAAGAACGTAGATCCTTGATAGATGAGCTTGCTGGTGTGGCTCTTTTTGATAGCAGGATTGAACAGACTCATATTAAATTGAATGATGTGTATGAAAGACAAGAGCGATGCGAAATACTACAAAATGAGCTGCAGGCAAATAAAATAAAATTAGAAAAAGAGTGTGAAAAGGCAAGAAAGTATAAGGAATTAAAGGAAAAACTATTTTTGTTGCGAGAGTTTGAAAAAGTTGTTTTATATCAAGATCAGATTTTACGGCTAGAGGAAATTGATCAGAAAGGAAAAGAGATTGAAGAAAATAAAGTTCAATTTACTCAAAAATATTCACTTCTTCAAAAAGAAATAGATTTAATGCATAAAAACATGCAAGTAATTGTTGCTGATTTAAAAGATAAAGGTGAGGACGAATTAATTAGTGTTAATTCAGAAATTGGAAGTATTAATACGAATCTTAGAGAATTGGATAGATTGTCTACTTTGAATAAAAATGAAGGAGTCAAATTGCAAGAACGAAGAGATAGGATTGTCAAAACAAAACAGAATATTCAAATTCAACAAAATGAAATAAAAAATTTTGATGATCATGTTTTGGAAGATTTGCAAAAACAAATATCTAAACTTACTGAGTCTCATAAAGTATCTAGAAAAAAGTTATCAGATGCTGCTGATGAGTCAGGGAAGTTTTCAAAGGAAAATTATAAGATCACCAAAGAAATCGAGGATATTGAAAAGATTATTAATCCAATCTATTCACGAAAGAGAATTATTGAAGAGGAAATTATAGAAAATAATATTCAAAGAGATCAGATTGTATCTCAATTGCAATTCCTAAATTTAGAAAAGAGTAATATTGATCAATCACGAATTAATACAAAACAAAGTATTAGCAAGCAGACTTCAGATGTAAAAAATAGAGAAACTCTTATTGAAGAATTGAAATCTGAAATTCATCTTTTAGAGAAAACAAAAATAAGACTAGCTAACGAGCGACTAAAATTGGAAAAAGATTTATCTAGATTTGAAAGTCGGAAGGAGGCAATTAGTGAGACAAGAGGATCTTATGCGTTGAGAATACTTTTAGAAGCAGGTTTAGATGGTATACATGGCTATGTGGCACAGTTAGGAGAAGTTCAAGAGAAATATCGCTATGCACTTGAAATAGCTGCAGGCAACAGAATGGGTCAAATAGTTGTTGAAAACGATTTAATTGCTTCTAAAGCAATAGATATATTAAAAGTAAAAAAGGCAGGCAGATTAACTTTTTTACCCTTGAATAGAATTAAAAAAAATAAGATGAATATTTCGATAGAAAGATTTCAAAAAAATAACCAAAATGGATTTATTGATAAAGCTATAAATTTAATTAGTTTTGATGATGTTTATTTTGATGTTTTTAATTATGTATTTGGAGAAACTCAAGTTTTTTCAGATTTATCTTCAGCAAGGTCAATTAATATTAAAACGCGGGTGGTTACCTTAAGCGGCGAGTTACTTGATCTGAGTGGAGCTATTACTGGTGGAAGTAAAATTAATAGAGATTTAGCATATAAATTTGGGACAAATAATGAAATTGATGATATTAGTCCTTTGAAAGAAAGGCTTTCAGATATTAGAGAAGCTTTATCCAAATCAGAAATTACCATATCGCAGAAGATAACTCAATTAAATCAATTACTTAATGAACAGAAAAAAGCTAGTGAAGATTGTGCTTCTGCAATGAAGGAGATGGATATTAGTTCAAACTCAGTAGAGACTTTGTCTCATAAAATAAATGATAATTCTGATAGGTTGCAAAAGCTTGATAACGAAAAAAATAACTTAGAAAATAAATTGAATGATCTGATGAAAATATATCTTCCTTATGAAACAAAGATTAATGAACTAAAATTATTGTTGAAAAAAAATCATGAAAATAATCAAAAATTTTCCCTTCAAACCATAAACAGTGATTTTGCAGGAGTTGATATTAAGCTTGAACAATTAAACAAACAAAGAGATAAATTAATTGAAGAGAAAAATCAGATTTTTTTATCTAGAGAAAGAGTAAAAAATGATCAGAAATTAGTTTCACTAGAAGAGAAAAATTTGGAGACATCAATCAAAGAGCTGGCAAAATCTCATCATGAATGGACTCAAAAGAGAGATGCCTTAAATAATGAACTTCAAATTTTAGATAAGCAGAAAAAAAAGCTTGAACAAGATCTCGGGCTCCTCAGGCGTAAAAGAGATGAACTCAATTCAAAAATATCTAACGTTCGACAATCACAAAATGAAATTTCACTTAAATTAGATTATTTGAAAAGAGATGTTGAGACATTAGCAGAAGAGAAAAGGAGCGAAACTATAAAATTAGAACAATACAAGAAAGATTTACCAAACCCACTACCTGAATCTGCTGAACTTGAGAGTAAGAGTCTTGACTCTTTACAATCAGAAATTGTTACTTTGGTTGCCAAGCTAGAGAGCTTAGAGCCAGTCAATATGTTGGCTTTGGATGAACTAGAGGATTTAACTGAAAGGCTAAATGGAATTGTAGAACGTTTAACTGTCCTGGCAAATGAAAGATCTGAATTGCTTTTGAGAATTGAAACTGTATCGACAATGAGACAAGATGCGTTTATGGAAGCTTTTTCGGAAGTTGATAAACATTTTAGAGAAATATTTGCTGTACTCTCAGATGGAGATGGGCATCTCCAACTAGAGAATAGTAATTTACCTTTAGATGGAGGCTTAACACTTGTGGCGCATCCAAAGGGTAAAAATGTTAGGAGATTAGCCTCTATGTCAGGTGGAGAAAAATCTCTTACAGCTTTGAGCTTTTTGTTCGCACTTCAGAAATATAAGCCATCGCCATTTTATGCTCTAGATGAGGTCGATAGTTTTTTAGATGGTATTAATGTTGAGAGATTATCCAACTTGATTAGCTCTCAGTCATCAAATGCTCAATTTATAGTTGTAAGTCACAGACGGCCTATGATAGGGGCAGCAATGCGTACTATTGGGGTAGCTCAAGCTAAAGGGGCTCATACTCAAGTAATTGGTTTACCTAATGCTGCTTAATCTCACTATTTGAAATTTTACGTCAGAATGAATGAAAGTTTTTTATGAGTTTGTCTAAATCATCCACTAATAATGATCGTATGAATTCAGTTCCCAGTGAGCGATTATGGTTGAGGTCTGAATTAATGGGCACGCAAGTAATAACCACTGATACTGGTCGGAGGCTTGGAGTGGTTGGAGAAGTTGTTGTTGATATTGATAGACGTCAAGTTGTTGCTTTGGGTTTGAGAGATAACCCATTGACAAGATTTTTACCTGGTTTGCCAAGATGGATGCCCCTAGAAAGTATCAAACAAGTCGGAGATGTCATATTAGTCGATTCTCTTGATTCTTTAAGCGAGGACTTCTCTCCTGACCGATATGGAAAAGTAATCAACTGTCAAGTCATTACTGAATCAGGTCAGTTGCTTGGAAGAGTACTTGGCTTTTCGTTTGATATTGAGACAGGAGAACTTATCTCTTTAGTTATGGGAGCAGTCGGCGTTCCTTTGCTTGGAGAGGGTGTTCTCAGTACCTGGGAAATTCCTGTAGATGAAATAGTTAGTAGTGGAACAGATAGAATAATTGTGTATGAAGGAGCAGAAGAAAAATTAAATCAACTTAGTAGTGGTCTACTGGAGAAATTAGGAGTTGGTGGATCATCATGGGAAGAAAGAGAATCTAATCGTTATTCATCTACCTTAGTACCAGTGGAGAATCAATTGCTATCTGGTTCCGAGACTAATCAAGATAACTACCTGCTTGGCGAATCTTCTTCTGCATCAGAGTTTGATAATAATGAATTTGAGGAAGAATTTGAATATGTAGAGGTTGATGAGAATAGAGATCAATTTCAACAGAAAAAGCAACTATATCTAAATAATGAAGATAGGGAGGATCAAGAATTAGGCGAACCTCAATCGAGATCTTACAACAACAAAAATTATGAGGAATCAAATTTCACTAAGAGAACAATTTCGAATAAAATTGCATCTAAAAGACGAGTCGAAAGTTCAGAGGAACCACTTGATGTTGAGCCGATAGAATCTTCTGATGCTTCATCAAACAATAAGAAATCTAAATCACCTGAGATAGATGATCCTTGGTAATATTAAAAATCTATTTTACAAGCAATTTATAATTATTTTAGATAATTTTTGAACAGCGCCTTTACTTCCTCTTTGTTTTCGTAAATTTAATTTTTGTTCTTCAAGATGATTCTCATTATTCAAGAGATAAATTATTTCTTTAGCTATATTTTTTGTCATGAAATTTCCAACTCTCTCAGGGACAATTAATTTTCCTGCTTTTATGTTTGGCCAAGCAAAATATTTTTTATTGTTGAGGTACCATTTTTTGATAATAAAAGTAAATAATCTATTCACAACGGGTATTTTCCCTAGAATTCCAAAAATTCCATCCCAAGCATTCATTGCATTCAGATGTTGTGTTGGTAACACAACTAGCATAGGCAAATTGATTGCTGCTAATTCAGCCGTATTTGCCCCTACTGTAGTTATTGCAAGTTTACAAGCACTCAATAATGAATAATTAGGTTGTTTTGTAAACACAAAAATTTTAGAGTTTTCTTTAGTTTCAATAAGATAATCAAAATAAGAATCTTTTACTGGTGTAATTCTCTTAATTTTAGCTGAATAGTATTTTGCTACAGGATTTTTATTGCTTAGAAAATAACTAAAGTCTTCAAGTCTTGCAGTAGGTGCTAAAGGTAGCATTACGTGAATATCTTTTTTGATTTGCGATACTAAATCCACGACTTCAAGAAAATATGGAATGCCAATAGACAACTTTGCCTTCTTCGAACCTGGCATAATCGCAATCCAATCTTGATCTTGAAGTGATTTATGCATATTTTTTGTTTTACTACTATCAGCAATCAGATCACCAATGACAATACATTTTTGTTTGTTTTGCCTGGACAAATTTTTTTTAACATTATGATTCATTGCAGCTATTACATTATTCCATTGAGGCCATCGTGATTGCCATTCTGCATAAGTAATTGATTTATAGCGAAGCCTTTTGGATAATAAAACACTCCAAAATTGATCTCCTCCCAAAAAAACAACTACCCCTTGTTTAGGCCAGCTTGCAAAAGAGGAAGGTTTGATAAGTAATCTCCAGAAATTATTTGCTTTGGTGATTGTAGTAAAGAGACCCCATTTTTTTGCCACCTCATGCTCATTCCCTGCTGCATTTGGGCAAGGTACAAGAACTAATTTCAGGCATAATTCGAGTTGAGTTGCTTTAGGAGATTTATCAAAAATTTTCTTCAAATTTAAAATTACAGGTAGTACCCATGTTGATAATTCACCTGGACCATTAGAGACAATAACAACTGCAATAGGTTTTCTTTTCATTGCAGTAAACTAAAAAATTAACATAATGCGGACGGCGAGACTTGAACTCGCAAGGCCTAAGCCACACGCTCCTTAGACGTGCGCGTCTACCAATTCCGCCACATCCGCTTGTATAGCTTTAATCAAATAAATTTTAAAGCTTTATTATTCTACAGGAGACTTTGCCTATTAATAACGAAATTAATTTTATATTCTTCAGATAATGAATCTTTTTCTATTGCATAACAACTAATTATTTTCCATATGACCATTTTAGGTTGTATTCTTAATCCATAACCGAATTAAATTCAAAATTTATTGCATACTTTTCGAAGTATCATTTTCTTAAATCCTGGAATCTGTAATGGTAGAAAAAGTTTTAATTGCAAACCGTGGAGAAATAGCTTTACGTATCATAAGAAGTTGTAGAGAGCTCGGTATTGCCACTGTAGCTGTTTACAGCACAGTAGATAAAAATGCTTTGCATGTTCAATTGGCTGATGAAGCAGTTTGTGTTGGTGATTCGTTGAGTAATAAAAGTTATCTAAATATTCCCAATATTCTTGCAGCTGCTACCTCTCGTGGAGTTGATGCAATTCATCCAGGATATGGATTTCTTGCAGAGAATGATAAGTTCGCTGATATGTGCAATGATCATGGAATTATATTTATTGGACCTTCTGCTAATTCAATTAGATTGATGGGAGATAAATCAACGGCAAAAAAAACAATGGAAAGTGTTGGAGTGCCAACTGTACCAGGAAGTAAGGGGCTTTTAAATAGTGTAGAAGAAGCTTTTACTTTAGCTAATGAAATGGGCTTTCCAGTAATTATCAAAGCAACAGCTGGAGGAGGAGGCCGAGGCATGCGATTGGTCGAAAATGTTGATAATTTGGAGCGAATGTTTAAAGCTGCTCAAGGTGAGGCAGAAGCTGCGTTTGGTAATGATGGGCTTTATATGGAAAAATTTATTAAAAAACCAAGACATGTAGAAATCCAAATTCTTGCCGATAAATCAGGCAACGTAGTGCATTTAGGCGAAAGAGATTGTTCAATTCAAAGACGTCATCAAAAGCTATTAGAAGAATCGCCAAGTCCTGCAATAGATTATGTTTTGAGGGAAAAAATGGGTAATGCTGCGATTGCTGCTGCAAAAAGTATTAATTATGAGGGAGCAGGTACTGTAGAGTTTTTGGTTGATGAAAATGAGAATTTTTATTTTATGGAGATGAATACAAGGATTCAAGTAGAACATCCTGTGACTGAAATGGTTACAGGTGTTGATCTTATTGCTGAACAATTAAAAATTGCTTCAGGTAAGGAACTTGAATTTAAACAAGACGACATCAAACTTAATGGCCATGCTATTGAATGTAGGATTAATGCTGAGGATCCATCACATAATTTTCGTCCATCTCCAGGCAGGATAACAGGCTGGTTACCCCCAGGTGGTCCAGGTGTTAGGGTTGATAGCCATGTTTATACTGGTTATGAGATACCACCATTTTACGATTCATTAATTGGCAAATTGATAGTCTGGGGTAAAGACAGGAAATCAGCTATCAAGAGAATGAATAGAGCACTTAATGAATGCGCTGTTACAGGCATTCCTACAACAATAGATTTTCACTTAACTCTTCTTGATAAACAAAAATTTAAAGAAGGCAAGATATATACCAAATATGTAGAGGAAGAATTATTACCTAACTATTGAAAAGTAATTTTTTAAACAAGGTTATTAGCAATTGCTAGCTTTATTAGACCTTGTTGACCCACTAAGATTTCTCTTAAGAAACTAATTATTCCAATCCATATTACGGGTGTAACATCAACTCCTCCAATGGGAGGTATTATCTTTTTCGTGACTTTTAAAATAGGACTGGTTGGTATCGCAATTAGTAACCAAAATCCTTTATTTATATCTATTTTTGGATACCAAGTCAAAATAAGTCTAAGAAGGAAAAAAAGCGTTAAAGCTGATAAAGAAATTCCTAATGTAAAGTCCAAAATCGGAAGATAATTAACAAACAATGAAATCACAATTATTTAATTCATCTTAATAAATATCCCATAAGTTATGGTTTAATTCGTATTATAAATTGAGAATTTTATTTTTGAAAGTGTTTCAAATCTCTCAATTTATTTTATCAGCCAACGTTTCTCCAGAAGCAGCAACCAATTCAGCAGTTGGAATGATAGGTAGTATTATTGCTGCCGCTCTATTAATAGTTGCTCCAGCAGCAGGATTTCTTATCTTTGTAAGTCAGAAAGATTCTATTGATCGTTCAACGGCTTCAGGAAGACGCTAGTTTTTATAAAATTTTTACGTAAGATATATATAGGTGGTTTTCGCAACCCTTATAGATACTACTTTGGAGAAAAATTGTGGTCAATGCTAGTCTCAATTGGGCAAGTATTGTTGGTATAGTCCTCGCTGTGTGCGGGGGGGGTCTTTATTTTTTAAGATCCTTCAAACCTGCTTTAGCTCGTGATTATGATGTTTTTTTTGCAGCAATAGGCCTTTTGTGCGGAGGCATCTTATTTTTTCAAGGATGGAGGTTAGATCCTATTCTTCAATTCGGACAATTTTTATTAGCTGGAACGACTGTATTTTTTGCTTATGAGAGCGTCAGACTTAGAGGAATTGCTACTGATCAAGCGAGAAGGTCCTCTTTTTTTGAGGATGAGCAAATGCCAGCCCCCTCAAGAGGCAATCCTAGGAGAAGATGGGATGATGAGTATGATCAATTTGAACCAAATGAGAGAGTATCCCGGAGATTTCAATCTAGAGATGATGACAATGATCTCTTTGAGGATGATGACAGATTTCTATCAAGAAGATCGAGAGCCATACCTGAGTCTGCAGCAAGCAGAAGACGATCTTCTAGTAGAGATTTGAATTCATATAAAGAAGAGAGTCTCAACAGGAGAGATCCTAGAAAAGAATCAAATGATATCAATTCGACAAGAAATAACTTTGGAGAAAGGAGAACAGCAAGAAGCGATATGAAACGTGGTTCAAGGCCTGTCTCAAATCCAAGTAATTCTAGACAAACAATGGTTAATAGAGAAGAGAAAGTTAATATCAAACCTGAAGTAACTCAAAGAAATAGAACGAGTGTAAGAGCTCAAACCTCCAAGAAACAAGTTGAGGAAGCTTCATTTACTCAAAAAAATACTGAACAAAAGAAACCTAGACAGGGAAGACGTTCATCAATAGATACAAATAGCGCCAGGAAAAATCAACCTGGAAGATATAATGTAGGGTCCAAACAAACGAAACCAAGAGATAATAGCTCTAGGTTTGACGATTAATTTAAAATTCCCGCCCAGTTTAAAAATGAATTTTTGCTTATTAGTTCAATGGCTATGATTGCTATAAAGCCTAGCATTGCAAATCTTCCATTAGTAATTTCGGCATATTGATTCCAGCCAAACGATAATTCATCATTTTCGCTAGTATCTTTTTTTTTCTTCTGATCATTATTTTCAATCTTTGCATTATCTAAGATTTCTTGCTCAATAATTGATTCATCGTTAAGACTTTTTTCATCGTTTGAGTTCATAATTATTAACTAGTTATTAAAATTATAGGTTTCAGCAGTTAATAATTTCCACTTACCATTGCCATTTAATTCAAGAATATTTTCATGAAATTCTTTCAAGCTTGGTCTATGACCAACACTTATTAATGATAATTCTCTTTTTCGAAGTAAATTGTATAAGTGTTTTTCTGTTTCAATGTCCAAAGCACTTGTAGCTTCATCAAGTACAGCAAATTGTGGAGAGTTTAGTAATAATCTAGCGAAAGCAAGTCGTTGCTGTTCACCAAGGGATAAAATTCTAGGCCAATCTTGTTTAATATCAAGATTAGGATATCTATCTACAAGGGATTTAAGATTAACTTCATTTAAGACTGAAACTAAATGATCATCACTGAATTTTTTGACTTCTGTCGGGTAACACAATTGCTCCCGAAGAGAACCTAAGATCATATAAGGTTTTTGCGGTATGAACAGCAAATCACCTGTTTTTGGTTTTTTTATGGAACCATTATTTGGCTCCCAAAGGCCACTAATCATCCTTAGTAGAGATGTTTTACCGCAACCAGACGGGCCTACTACTAATAGGGATTGATTGTGCTCAATACTTAAGTTCAGGTCTTTTATTATTATTTTGTTATTTCCAGGCGGATATAGATCTGCATTTTTGATAAGTATTGATGAATGATTTGAAATTATTTTATTATTTTCAAGGGGTTGTAATTGGCTTATAGATTCAACTTTTGATTGGAAACCTTCTAATCGTCCAATACCAGCAGTAAATTTTGCTAATTCTTCAATCTGATTAACTATAAAAAATAAAGACCCTTCAACCATACTGAAAGCAAAACTTGCTTGAATAAAACGGCCATAATCAATATCACCCTTAAAATAAGGTATTGCCATTATTAGGTATGGGAAAAAGTTACCTGCGTAGTTTATAGACCTTCTCATTACATCAATTATTACTCTCCAAATGATGAGTAGATTGAAGTTTCGAACTACTTCACCTAATCGTCTTTCTGTTTCTGTCCTCTCGGGATTCTCTCCTGAATAAAAGGCTATTGATTCTGCATTATCTCTTATGTGTACGAGACCATATCTAAAATCAGCCTCATATCTCAATTGATCAAAATCAATTTTGACAAGGTTCTTACCAGCAAGAAGTAAAATTGATGTAGCAAAGGCAGCATATCCAAATAGGGAAAAAGTTAATGATCTGCTAATACTCCATAGGATGAGTATATTGAGTGAAAATGTGAGCAGAGCATCGAATACTCCCAATGTAAATGTCAAACTTTGTCCTGTAAATGCTCTGGTATCATCAGTAATTCTCTGGTCAGGATTATCGACGTCAGTTTGTTCTTCATCATTAGGATTTAATTGATAGTAGGCCTTATTAGTCATGTAATCTTTAACTAGGCTCTTTGAGAGCCACTCTCTCCAAATAATTCCTAGCTTATAAGTAAAGAAGATTTGAGAGACTCTGATCGGTAATGCAACAACGAAACAACAGGCATATATCCCTAAAATTCTATAAAAACCAGATTCTTGTTTTTCAACAAGAGCATTAGTTAAATCTCTTGCAATAAAGCCAATTCCTGCATTAATACCATTTACAGCGAGAAGCATTAATACAATGATTCCTAAAAACAGCCAATGTAACCATCTTTTATTCCTTAATTGAATTCTTAAACTAAAAAAGCTTGCAGAACCAACAACAAATAATCCAGAAAAAAACAATCCCCACCAACCAGACCAAATTGTGTCAATTGTTTTGACGACACCTCCAAAATATTTGTCCAGTAAAATTGGTTGAATACTTTCAAAAAAGCTTATGAAACCAGTTAGAGCAACTAATACAATTCCTCCAACACAAAATATTAAACTAAGAAGGAGCCACAAAAATTGAAACCCGTTACATTGATCTATTGGCAGGAAAAAAGGTTGAGCTAATCTCCTTAGTTTTTGAGCTTGATATACTAACTTGGTTTTACTGGGTAATTTTGAATTCATTGATATCTCCACATCTATAACTTATCATGTGTTTATCAATTGGTTGGGCGGTTTAAACCCATAAATGAAGTTAACCAATCTGGAAGATTTAACGAATTCACTAAATTAATGTCAAATTCGTGCACTGCAGGTACAGAATAGTCAAGCAGCCACCATATTAGGAAAGGTAAATTAAGAAGAATTTGCCATTGCCATTTGTAAGATATAACTTTCCAGATTTTTATAAAAATAGCTTTATAAGAATCATCCAAATTATTCCAGTTTTTTAGAACACCATTAAAGGGGTTATTATTTTCTTTTGTTATTGATTCTACATTTTTCATTGAATTTTAGAATACTAATCCTTTTATTTATAGCTTACTATTAACATTTTTGAGAGCTTAACCTGGAGGCCACTGCATTTCTCGTTCGGCTAAAAAATGTATATGCAAATGAAATACCGTTTGTCCTGCTTTTTCCCCAGTATTAATAACTGTTCTCCAATCTGAGATTTTTTTTTGTAATGCTATTTTTCTTCCTACCAAAAGTAGATGCCCTAGTAAGTTCTCATCATCTTTTTTAACATCTAATAAACTTTTAATTGGTTTTTTCGGAATCACTAAATAATGAACTGGTGCTTGTGCAGCAATATCATCAAATGCAATACAAAAATCGTCCTCGTAAATTAATTCACAAGGGATTTCTTTCTTGAGTATTTTGCTAAAAATAGTTTCCTCAGTCATTTCAAAAATAATTAGTTCTTATCTAGTGGTTGGACATCATTTTTATTGAAACCAACTTTTGATAATTCCTTATTTAAATCATCTCTCGAAGTCACTCTATCAACAAATAATACGCCTTTCAAATGATCCATTTCGTGTTGTATACATCTTGCTAATAATCCATCTGCCTTCATTTTCCTAGGTCTTCCCATTTCATCTCTAAATTTTAGTTTTATAGTTGATGGTCTAATCACATTTAGATAAACCCCTGGGATACTTAAGCAACCTTCTTCATATGAATTTAATGTTGAACCAAATGCTGTAATTTCTGGATTAATTAAAATAAGCGGTTCTGCAGCTGAATCTTCGAAATTTATATCTATCACCAGAAGTTCTTTGTGTATCCCAATTTGTGGTGCTGCTAACCCAATTCCTTTAGCCGAATACATACTTTGTAGCATTTCTTTAGCTAGCTTTCTTATGGATTCATCAACTTTACTGATTCTTGATGAGTTTTGACGCAGAGTATCACTTCCCAATTTAAATATTTTCAAAGCACTTTTATCATTTTGCTCCTTTTCAATTTTTAAATTAGAGATATTACCTCTTGATTCTCTTGCAAGTTGTGAAAAATGATTGGCCACAATGCTTATGGATAAAGTTTAAAAGCTAAAGTTGAATTATAAAAATAGTAGCATCTTTAATTAACTTTCAAGAAAGCTTTTACATGCAAAATCAAGATCAACTAAACATTGAGGATGTATATGAGGGTAATAATTCCAAGAGAGAGGTCACTTTCATAAAGAACTATATTTTTTGGATAGATAAAATTGATAGTGGATCTTTGCAAAGAAATTCAATATTTGTAAGGCCTTTTCAGCAGGATGACTCAGTTTCACAAAATTTGTTAGGAGCAAATTATTTCATACAAAGTTTCTTTCACGGTTATGGTGGGAGATCTTATCAATGTTTAGAAATAGATGAACACATTATTCTTATTTGGTTTGACCAACTTTCCAAATCACTATGGAGTCAGATTTTTGAACTAAATCCAAATAGTTCAATTTCAAATAAAGAATATTTTTTAAGTAAAAAACCCAATAAATTAACCGAATCATGTGGGTATAACATTGACGCAAGCTTTGTAATTATTAATAAAAATCTCATTGTTGGAATACTAGAGAAAAATAATAAAGATTATTTGTTCTCATTAGACCTAAATAAAACAAATCAGCAATTTAAGTATTTGCGAGAATATGAATATTTTGCTGGTTACCTTTCATCAAATTTATTTAATCAAAAAATTTCTTGGCTAGAGTGGAGAAAGCCAAATATGCCTTGGGATAATAATATTCTAATGTTTGGAGAAATTAATTATTTTGGAGAATTAGTTTCAATAAACGAATTTAAACATGAGACAATTAATCAGACAAAAAAAGTATCCTTTTTTCATCCAAAATGGATAAGTAATAGTGAATTAGTTGTAGCAGAGGATAGCTCAGGCTGGTGGAATTTATTGTTTTTAAAAATAGATAATTTTAATAAAATAACAATATCAAAAAAAATTATCAGAAAATTTGTAGAATTTGGATTACCTCAATGGGTTTCAGGCCTTTCAATTTTTTCTGGTACAAAAGAAAATTTATTTTGTTTATCCAAGAAAAATACTTGCTGGAATCTTGAACATTATAAAAATTTATCCTTTCATAAAGTTATTCGTTTACCATATATTAAATTAAGTGATTTGCATTCTGTTGCGTATAAATTAATTTTCAAAGCATCCAGTTTTAGTAGTTCTGAAGAGCTGATTGAATTAGATCTTGCCAAACCAGACAATTTTAAAAATTACTTTCCCAAAAAAGATCTAAGTTTTGTATCTAATCCAGAGTCATTTTGGTTCAATGGATTCAACAATAAAAATACACATTCATGGTTATACAAGCCATCAATAAAAAGGTTTGAAAAACCTCCATTAATAATCAAAGCTCATAGCGGACCTACAAGCTATTTTGATGGATGCCTCAATAAAGAAGTTCAATTCTGGTTGTCTAGGGGATGGCTTGTTGCTGAGGTAAATTATGGCGGCTCAAGTGGTTTTGGTAGAGAATATCGAGAGAGACTGAATTCTAATTGGGGGGTCGTTGATTCTTATGACTGTATAGCTCTGGCAAAAGAATTAATCAGATCAGATTTAGTTGATACTTCAAAGACTGCAATATTTGGAAATAGTGCAGGTGGCTTTACAGCGTTAACAACTTTATATGAATGCGAAATTTTTAAATTGGCTATTTGTAAATATCCTGTCACCAATTTGAAAGATATGCATTCAAATACCCATAGATTTGAAAAAGATTATCTTAATTCTTTAATTGGTGATTATGAATTACATCCAGATAAATATTTTGAGAGATCACCTGTTAATAATCTTGAAAAAATAAGACAGCCTATTTTATTGTTCCAGGGAAAGAAAGATTCTGTTATTCCTTATCAACAAACTTCCATATTTTATAAAAAGCTATCAAGTCAAAATAGTAATTCTAAACTTGTTTTATTTGATAACGAGGGACATGGTTTTAAGAGAACTAATACAAAAAAAGATGTTTTGAAAATAACAGAACAATTTCTAAATAAACATATCCTTTTTAAGAATTAATCTCTAAGAAGTTAATTGTTTCCAAAAGCTTTTCGATGAAAATATTTATGTCATCTTTAGTTGTTGTGAAATTCATGCTTGCTCTTGCAGTTGATTTAATTCCTAAAAATCTATGTAAAGGTTGGCAGCAATGATGACCGCTTCTAATACATACACCTTTTGAGTCAAGAATTTCTGCAATATCATTTGAGTGAATATTTTTTATATGGAATGTCGCCAGAGATGCTCTGTTGGGATCTTTGGAAGGATCAGGACCTAAAATTTCTAAACTTTCTATATCTTTTAACTTATTAAATAAATATTTCGTAATTTCTCTCTCGTAGTCTTGGATGTTTTTTAATCCAATGTTAGTTATGTACTTTATAGCTTCGGCAAGGCCAATTGCCTCAGCAATTGCAGGAGTTCCAGCCTCAAATTTATGAGGTAAATCAGCCCATGTGCTTTTCTCTTCAAAGACATCTTCAATCATTTCACCACCACCGAAGAAGGGAGGTATTTCTTGTAATATTTTTTCTTTTGCCCATAAGAAACCTATTCCAGTTGGACCACATAATTTATGACCAGATCCTGCGAGAAAATCTATTTTTAGATCTTGTACATCAATTTTCTTATGCGCTAAGCTCTGACAGGCGTCAAGAAGCACAAGTGAGCCATTTTCTTTGGCTAATTTGCTTATTTCTTCAATAGGATTGCAACAACCCAGTGTATTGCTTATATGTACTAAGCTGACTAATTTAGTTTTTTTATTTAATTTAGATTTGAAGTCTTCCAGATCTAAATTACCTGTTTTATCAATTCCTGTAAATCTCAGCTTACATTTATTTTTTGAGGCAATCATCTGCCAGGGAACAATGTTACTGTGATGTTCCATTATTGAAATTAATATTTCATCACCTTCTTTTAGTGTGAATTCTCCCCATGAGCGAGCGGCTAGATTTATTGCTTCAGTTGCATTTCTAGTGAAAATTATTTCTCTTGTAGAGGAGGCGTTGATAAATGATTGTATTGATGATCTAGCATTCTCAAATTCTTCTGTCGCTTTAGTACTGAGTTGATGCGCACCTCGGTGCACATTTGCATTGAAATTACGATAGTAATCTTCTATTTTGCATAACACTTGTACTGGTTTTTGTGTCGTTGCAGCATGATCTAAGTATACCAATTTGTTATTCGGACTTAAATTTTTCTCAAGTAAAGGGAAATCTTTTTTTCGTAATCCTGTTAAATTTTGTAGTGCTTCCATTTTTATTCACCTAGAAGGCAATCAAGTAAATCCCATCTTTCCACTGAAATGGGAAGAAATGAAATGATTTCTTGATAATAAGATTTTAATTGAAGTTTACTCGATTCCTCTAAGGTCAGTCCTCTTGATCTCATATAAAATAATTCATCTTCATTCAATTGTGAAATAGTTGCTCCATGCTTGCATTTGACGTCATCAGCAATTATTTCAAGTTGAGGTTTTGTATCTATCCTTGCTTGATTGGATAAGAGTAAGTTTCTACTTAATTGAGATGCATCAGTCTTTTGAGCAACTTTTGGAACAATTATCGACCCCTCAAATATTGAGTGTGATTGATCATTGGCTAATGACTTACTCAATTGATCTAGGAAGCCGTTTGAGCCATTAAATTCAATTATTGAATGTGTAGAGATTTGTTCATTATTTTTGGTCATTTGAATTGACTTTATTATTGTTTTTGCATTGCCTTCAATTTGGTTGATACGTATATCAAATCTCGCGAAATCAAATTTTAACTGAACTGAGCCTAAGTTATACTCGCTTTTAGATTGCTGAATTACTTTCAAAGAATTTATTAAATTTGATTGTTGATCCCCATAAGAGACAATCCCATGATTTACTTTGGCACTTTCTTGTAAGAACAAAAATGTTGAAAGCGATAGAGCAGAGCTATCTTCAGAAATATTCACCTGAAGTAGATCAATTTCGGTATTTTCTTCTACAAAAATTACCATAATCTGAGAGTTAAAGTTGTCTTGAAGAGAACTGCAAAATAATTCTATTGGAGGGATTTGATTTCCAGATATACTTACACCTAAAACAGCCTGTTTATCGCATAAACAGTGATTAAGAATGTCTCCCCAATTCTCATCGCAATTATTTTTTAGTATTAAGTTTTTAGTAAGACCAATAATTTCTTTTTCTTCTAATTCTTTAATTTTCCAGTGATTGTTTTCTAGATTAGTTTTTCTTTCTAAGCCAATATTTAATCTGATAACATCTGTAGATTTTAATCCTTCAGGAATAATTGGATTTTGAAAATTTTTGTCATGCTCATAATTCAATAATTTTGATAGCTTTTTATGATTAGAAAGTCTCCAAGTTTCACTTTCCTTGGATGGTAAAGGGTTGGATCTTAATCTTTCCAGACAAAGTTGTTGGATTTCATTTGGATCGAGAAATGAAGATTTGTTATTTTCAGTAATTTTTTTAATAATTTGCATAAATTCAATTTATTTTTTCTTCAGCTCATCTGTCCATTCATAACCGTGTTTTTCAAGCTCTAGAGCAAGATTACTATCTCCAGTTTTGATGATTTCTCCATTTGCCATAACGTGCACAAAATCCGGTTTAATTTCATCAAGCAATCTTTGATAATGAGTAATCAAAATGACGCTTGTATTTTTATTGGCAATTTTTTTAATTCCAGAGGCTACTATTCTCAATGCATCGATATCCAGACCAGAATCAGTCTCATCTAGTATTGCTATTTTGGGCTCTAAAAGTGCCATTTGTAAGATTTCATTTCTTTTCTTTTCTCCTCCAGAAAAACCTTGATTTATGCTTCTTGTTAAAAATGAAGAATCCATTTGAACAATTTTCAATTTTTCATTGACAAAATCTTCGAATTCGAAAGTATCTAATTCATCTTTATTTTCAAATTTTCTTCTGGCATTGGTAGCAACTCTAAGAAACTCTAGATTACTAACACCAGGGATCTCTATGGGGTACTGAAAACCTAAAAATATACCAGCTTGTGCTCTTTCTTCAGGTTCAAGAGATTTAATATCCTCGCCCAGGAATTTAATATTACCTTCGTTGATCTTGTAGGATGGGTGGCCAGCTATTATTTTGGATAATGTGCTTTTACCGCATCCATTTCTGCCCATAATTGCATGTATTTCTCCTGCTTTGATTTGAATATTGACTCCTTTCAATATTGTGAGATTATCTATTGACGCAAAAAGATTATTGATTTCAAGTAAGTTTTCTTTTTCTTTCATTGTTTTTTGCATCAAAATTTAAAAATAGTGCATTAGTTAACCAACAGAACCTTCAAGTTTTAAAGCCAGAAGCTTATCAGCTTCTGCGGCAAACTCCATTGGTAATTGATTAAATACATCTCTACAGAAACCACTTACCATCATTGAAATAGCTTCCTCAAATTCTATACCTCTACTTTGTAAATAGAAAAGTTGGTCTTCAGAAATTCTGCAAGTACTAGCTTCATGCTCAACTTCAGAATTTGGTTGTTGAGATTGTATGTAAGGGAATGTATTCGCGGAGGCTTGATCTCCTATTAACATTGAATCACATTGGCTGTAATTTCTTGATCCATTTGCTTTGGAACCAATTTTTACTAGGCCTCTATAACTATTGACAGATTTGCCTGCACTAATTCCCTTACTTACAATTGTCGATTTCGTATTTTTGCCAATGTGAATCATTTTTGTGCCAGTATCAGCTTGTTGCAAATTGTTTGTCAAGGCTACCGAGTAGAACTCCCCAATGGAATCATCTCCTAATAGCAGACAACTTGGGTATTTCCATGTGATCGCCGAACCTGTTTCAACTTGTGACCAACTTATTTTACTCCTTTTACCAAGACACTTCCCTCGTTTGGTTACAAAATTGAAAATGCCGCCAACCCCATCTTCATTGCCTGCGTACCAGTTTTGGACAGTTGAGTATTTAATTGAGGCGTCATCCAAGGCTACTAGCTCTACTACAGCAGCATGGAGAGTGTTGGTGTCGAACATTGGTGCGGTACATCCTTCTAGATAGCTCACTGAACTGCCTTCTTCAGCAATTATTAGTGTTCTCTCGAACTGACCTGAATCCCCACTGTTGATTCGGAAATAAGACGAAAGGTCCATAGGGCAAGAAACATTTTTGGGTATATAAACAAAAGAACCATCACTAAAAACAGCGGAATTTAAAGCAGCAAAATAGTTATCTGAAGCTGGCACAACTGAGCCAAGATATTTTTCGATCAATTCAGAATGTTCCTTTACAGCCTCACTGATTGAACAAAAAATAACTCCATGTTCCGCTAATTGTTCTTTGTAGGTAGTTGCTATGGATACGCTGTCAAAGACTGCATCAACTGCAACATTTGTTAATCTTTTCTGTTCAGTAAGCGGTATGCCGAGTTTATCGAAAGTTTCTAGAAGTTTTGGATCAACCTCATCTAAGCTAGAGATTTTTTCTTTTTGTTTTGGGGCGGAATAGTAAATAATGTCCTGATAATCAATTTTTTTATATCCCAATTCAGCCCAATTAGGCTCTTTCAACTTTTGCCATTTTTTGAACGCATTCAGCCTGAAATTTAAAAGGTAATCTGGTTCTTCTTTTTTGGACGAGATCAAACGTATAATGTCTTCATTGAGTCCTTTTGATATTTTTTCTGTTTCAATATCGGTAACAAAACCATATTTATATGGTTGAGGTGCAACATTATTAACTAAATTTTCATTTACCATGATGTTGAAGATTGAGTTTATAGCAAAATTATCTTTTATTACTTTAACGAAAGATAGACCAATATAGATTCTTTATTTAAATTAACTGCAAAAATTAATGTCTGATCAAAACAATCTCATACCTTTTGCAATAAATGAGGAGATTATTAAAGAAATTGAATTACTTGATCTACCAGTTTTCAAAAAACACCATCTAAGGCTCTTGATGCATTGTCTTAAAGTTTTCAAAGACTTGCTATCCGATTCAAAGAATAATTTTTTAAGTGAAGATATGCTATCAAATTGGTGTTCTTCACAAGCTAAGGATTTTGATGACCCAAAATTTACCGATCTTTTGTTTGTTCAGATGAATAAAGTTTTGATTTTACTCAGAAATCATTCGCTAAAAGTGGGAAAGAAGATCGCTGATTTAGAGATGAGAGATTTACTTGATTTGATAAATAACTAAGTTCAATAATTTGAATTTTTTGCGATCCCGAAGAAAAAATATAATTTGTTGATTTCCAAATTTTTTTAGGTAATAAAAATTAAGAAATAAAAAAATTCCTTTAATTTCGAAATTTCTTTAAATTTTCTAGATCTCTTTACTAGCAGTGTATTTGGCGGATTAACAATTTTTGCGTACCCAAGAAGTAGTCAGTAGATGCTGACGACAGGCTAGAAATCCCCGCAGTTGGTCAAAAAAAAGAACATACTGATCCCAAGCAAAAAACGGAGATTTTAAAGTGGCTGATGGGATTATGAAAAAAGAAGAATTAATTCGTCTAACCCTCAGGCAATTGCGCCAACACGCAAGTAAATTATCGGTTCCTCTCTACAGCAGAAAGACTAAAGCTGTTCTAGTAGACCTTATAATCAGCTATCAAAATAAAAAGATCGGGGATCAAGATGTTTCAGTTAAAAATGATATTAACGCTGATTCCTCCCAAGTCGCCAACTCTTATTCACCAAGTACTGAAAAAAATACTACACTGGCATTCCTTCCCAGAGACCCTGAGTGGGCTTATGTCTTTTGGCAGATATCAGAAAAAGATAGAGAAAAGGCACAATCTCTTGGAGCCAATAAATTATGTCTTCGCCTATATGATGTAACTGGCTCAACAGACGGAAATGTAAATTTAGGTACTTTAAGAGAAATTGCTGTTGATAGTTACAGCACAGAATGGTATCTTCCCATACCAGTTTCCGACAGAGACTACAAGGTTGAATTGGGCTATAGATATGGATTTAACTGGATGTCTTTAGCTTTCTCCTCATCTAGTCATGTTCCAAGTTCTCAACCATCTGAACAAGTTTTAGATAAGTTTGTACCTTTTAATCTTGATTCCCCTGCAGACAATTCGACGGTTATTTCAAGCTCCAGTCAAAATGAGGTGAATGGCTTGCATGAAAGATTGTACCAAGCTGCTACTTCATTCCCAAGACGTATGAGAGTAGGATCAGAGGAATTCATGGAAAATGTTCGTAATAAAAATAATGAAAGTGAACTTTCAGATTCAGGTTCAGGTGTATGGGCTTCAGGTAGAAATGAATCTGGTATAGGTGTTGTTAAAGATAGATCCTTTTGGCTAGTTGCCGATGCGGAATTAATAGTTTATGGAGCTACTGATCCTGATGCAACTTTGACAATAGGTGGAGAAAAGGTTCCACTAGCCTCTGATGGAACTTTCCGCTTGCAAGTACCTTTTAGAGATGGAACGCAAAACTATGATATTAAAGCTCTTGACTCTTCTGGTCAGCAGGAACGAAAAATTCTAATGAATTTTGAGAGGAAGACACCCTTTGATAACACTAATCAAAAAGATCAAGCAGAGAAAGAGTGGTTTGAGTAATGAGTTCTTTTCGTAAGAAACTGGTTGCTTTTACTCCTTTATTCGGTGCATTATCTTTTCCAATTTTAATTCCTATAGTAATATCAAAATTTGGAGTTAATTACGGGATAGTCTGTGCTTTAACTTTATCCTCAGCTTGGTTTATCGCTATGTTAAGAAGTTCCGAAATGCCTCATTAAATTAGTTATATTCTCATTCTACACTTTATAGACTATGAATCAAATTAAGGTTGTTAATATTAAAACCCCCTTTTCTGACCAATGCCCTGGGACATCTGGTTTAAGAAAAAGTACATTGCAATTTCAAGAAGAGAATTATCTTGAAATCTTTGTAGAAGCCATTCTTAGATCTTTAAATCAAGTTGAGGGTTCAACAATAATATTAGGTGGAGATGGTAGGTATGGTAATGAGGAAGCAATAAAAACGATTATTAAAATATGTGCTGCACATAAAGTGGGATCAGTGATAGTAGCTTCTAATGGCCTCCTCTCTACACCTGCTGCCTCTAATTTAATCAGATTAAATAATGCATTGGCTGGGATTATTCTGTCTGCAAGTCATAATCCTGGAGGTTTGAAGGGTGATTTTGGAGTAAAAGTAAATGTTGCTAATGGTGGCCCTGCTCCTGAATCCTTGACCAATAAGATATTTGAATGCAGCCAAAATTTAACAGAGTACAAATTATTCGAATCTAAGATCCCAGACCTTAATATTTGTGGAACTTCTTTTATAAGTGATATGAAGCTTGAGATTATTGACGGAATAAAAGATTATTTTTATATGATGGAGAATATTTTTGATTTTGATAAAATATCTGATTTTTTGCAGTGTGATTTTCCCATCATTTTTGATGCAATGCATGCTATCACTGGTCCATATGCAAAAAAAATATTTGTAGAAAGAATTGGTTTGACAGAAAAATGTCTTATGAATGCAAACCCATTACCTGACTTCGGGCAGTTACATCCAGATCCAAATTTAACTTATGCAAAAAAATTAGCTGATCTTCTCTTAGTAGAAAAGTCTTTTAGTTTTGGTGCTGCCTGTGATGGGGATGGTGATAGAAACATGATTTTAGGTAAAGGATGTTTTATTAATCCAAGTGATAGTCTTGCCGTTATAACTGCCAATACTCATTTAGTTCCTGGCTTTAAAGATGGCATATCAGGAGTAGCAAGATCTATGCCAACTAGCATGGCTGTTGATTATGTAGCTAAACAATTAAAAATTCCTTGCTTTGAAACTCCTACGGGCTGGAAATTTTTTGGTAATCTTCTAGATTCTGGCAAAATTGCAATTTGTGGTGAAGAAAGCTTTGGCACAGGAAGTAATCACGTGAGAGAAAAAGATGGTCTATGGGCGGTGCTATTTTGGCTTCAAATCTTAGCTGAAAAACAATGTTCTGTTAGCGATTTAATCATGAATCATTGGTCTAAGTTTGGTAGAAATTACTATTCAAGACACGACTATGAAGCAATTCCTACTTCAATAGCAAATCAAATTTATGGAAATCTTATAAATCTTTTACCTAAGCTTCAAGGTGAGAGATTTGCTGGTCAAAATATTAAAGCTGCTGATAATTTTAATTATGTTGATCCTATTGATGGCTCAATCAGCTCTAATCAAGGAATTAGAATTATTTTAGAAAATGGTTCTAGAGCTATTATTCGTTTGTCAGGAACAGGAACAAAGGGCGCAACTCTAAGATTATACTTTGAGAAGTTTAGTTCGCCTAATGAAAATATAAATTTGAATCCACAGAATGCTCTTAATGATTTGATTGTCTCTTTAGATCAATTATTGAATATTAAAAAACTCACAAAGATGAGCTCTCCAACTGTTATTACTTAGCTTTCTTAATTAAGGATGATGCAATCAAACAATTTATTCAATGATTTCAATCTATCCTCTAATGCTCCATTAGCAGATAAATTAAGACCCAAGTCATTAGATGAATTTTATGGGCAAAGAAACTTATTATGCGATAAATCTTTATTAAGAAATGCTATCTTAAACGACAAAATAACAAATTCAATATTTTGTGGTCCTCCTGGCGTAGGGAAAACAACTTTAGTTGAAATTATATCTGCAAACACAAGAAGTGTTGTTGTTAAGTTAAACGCAGTTTTATCGGGTATAAAGGAATTAAGAACCGAGATTGAATTAGCTAAAGATAGATGGCATCAATCAAAAAGAAAAACAATCTTATTTATCGACGAGGTTCATAGATTTACTGCAGTACAACAAGATGCTTTGTTACCCTCAATTGAGAAAGGAACTATTACCTTCATAGGTGCAACAACTGAAAATCCTTTTTTTTCTGTTAACAAAGCTCTTTTAAGCAGGTCACAAATTTTTCAACTTTATTCCTTAAATAAGATTGATTTAAAAAAAATTGTTGATAAGATAAAAAACTATTTTTATGAATTAGATCTCAAAAAAATTATTAGGATAAGTAACGATGCTGAAGATCATCTAATTAACTTTTGCAATGGTGATGCAAGGACTCTTATCAATGCTCTTGAATTAGCGATAAATATAACTAAACCTGATGAAAATCATATTCTAAATATTAGTCTATCCGTTGCAGAAGATTCTATTCAAAAAAAAAGGATTGTTTATGACAAGTCTGGGCAAAGTCATTTTGATGTTATTAGTGCATTTATTAAATCAATCAGAGGGTCTGATCCCAATGCAACTTTGTATTGGTTGGCAACAATGATTGAGGCTGGAGAAGATCCAAATTATATTTTTAGGAGATTGTTTATTTCTGCAAGTGAAGATATAGGGTTAGCAGATCCAAATGCCCTCATTTTGGTAGATTCTTGTTCCAGAGCCTTTGAACGGGTTGGTTACCCTGAAGGTTCTTATTTTCTTGCTGAGGCATCTTTATATTTAGCAGTTGCTCCAAAAAGTAGAAGTACAAAAGCAATATTTCAAGCTATTAATAGAATTAAATTCAATAGCTCATCTGTGGTTCCAAATCACTTAAAAAACAATTCAACAAGTTACAAAAATCCTTATGATTATCCTGAGGGGAATTTAATCCAGAGTTATTTACCAGATGATCTTAAGGAATTTAATGTATGGAAGCCAAGTAATAATGGTTGGGAAGGATCAATGTAGAAATTTTACTATTCAAATAGAAAATTATTTTGAGAGAACTATGATTCTTAAAATACCAAAGGCTAGTTTGGATTTTGTAATAGCTTGGTAAAACTTTAGTTTGTTTGGTCAACTAAAACAAAAATTTTGGTAATCTAATCTAGTGAGTTTAAATCATTAGTAATGAATTTAAAAATAGGTGATAAAGCACCAGACTTTAAGTTAAAAGATTCTTCAAATCGCGAAGTTTCTTTGAATCAATTCAGAGGTAAAAGAGTTGTTATTTATTTTTATCCAAAAGATAATACTCCTGGCTGCACGAAAGAAGCTTGTAATTTTAAAGAGAATTGGGACCTTCTACAAAAAAATCAAATTGTAGTAATTGGCATTAGTAAAGATGATGCCGCCTCTCATAAGAAATTCATTGAAAAATTTAGCTTACCATTTATTCTTTTATCTGATCCTTCACCATGTAAAGTGGCTGAGTCATATGAAAGCTATGGCTTAAAGAAATTTATGGGTAAAGAATATATGGGTATGATGCGAAATACATTTTTGATTGATAGTGAAGGGAATATTGAAAGAATTTATTTAAAGGTGAAAGCTGCTATTATGGCTGATCATATTATCAATGATTTAGATCTGCAGTGAGTATCACTAATTAAACAGATCTTTTTCTTGAGTTAGCTTAATCATTCCTATCATTACTAAATTTGGTTCAATTATTGTATGCCCATAGTTTAAAGCCATAATTTTTTTACCAATCAATTTTGAGTCTCCACCACATAGTATTAAAATATCTTTTTTTGGATTAAAAGATAGGTTAATCGCACCTATCAAACTATTAGATACACCTTTTATCATTGCTTGTTTAGTGTCTAATAAAAAATCTTGTTTAGGAATTGCGATTTGCGAAGGCGCTTGTAAGTTTTTAGTTTCCTTATCCATGGCCTTTAATTGAGTCAATAATCCAGGGACTAATTGCCCTCCGATAATATTGCCTATTGAATCTATTTTTGATATAGATAAAGTTGTTCCTAAATCAGCGATAAGCAAATTTTTTTTTAAAGGATTATTTGCGATGTTTAATGCAGCAAAACATCCAAGAGCTCTATCTATTCCAAAATAAGATGGCATTTTGTTCAAAGGAATATTTTCTAATTTGATTTCATTTTCTTTTTTAAGGGTTGTTAATTGAGTATGCCCGACAGAAGCCCATATCGTATCTTCTAAAGAAATATCTTGAGGCAATGATTCATTTGTTGGAGAGTGAGTAAATTGAGTAATGTTTTTTACGCAATTTGCCCAATGTAATCGCGAATTTCCTATTAGTAGAAAATTTTTTCTTTGACTCATATACCCGTGTGTTTAATTTAAGAATTTATATGAAGGCCACATTCTTGTTTTACGCCTCCGAATCGGGTACTTCGCCCTTTATTGTTATTGTTTTCAGGGGAACTTGAATGCCAGTCTCCAACGGTAGAGTAACCCTTGATAAATAGAGGATGTTGAGGTAAGTTTTTTTCTTCCATATAATAAAAAATATCTTTCTTAGACCATCCTAATAATGGTCGCAATGAAAGCCTCCCTCTCAGAATTTCTATAAATTTCATTTGCTTCCTATTTTCAGTTTGTTGAGCTCTAACACCACTGCCCCAGCATTTAATAGCGTATTTCTCTAAAGCTTTCTCAAGAGGTGCAACTTTTCTGATCTGATGATATTTATCCAAATCTTCTATATTTTTACTTTCCCATAACTTTCCATATAATGCTTCCATTCGTGCTGGAGACATTTCACTTTGAAGGACTTCAATGTTTAAAGAAAGTTTTTCAATTAGAGCTTCTGCATATTCATATGTCTCAGGTGGTAGGTAACCAGTATCAATCCAGAATATTTTGACTTTGTTTTTGACTGAAGACCTGCATATTAAGTCCAATAGGACTGCAGATTGAATTCCAAAGCTTGTTGTAAAAGCTAATTCCTTATTAAATTCTTTATAGCCCCATTCAATTATTTCAATTGAGCTCATTTTTGAAATTGCTTTGTTTAATTCTAGATATTTCAATTTAATTTTTTCATCAATTTTATTCGGCATTTTTTTAAGAATTTAAGAAATGATACAACACTCGAATTAACAAATATTCGTTTAGGTTAATAATACTCTTAGGGTTATCAAAATAGTTTTTATGAATTCAATAAACAAACCTATAGTAATAGTTGGATCTGGTTTTGCGGGATTGAATGCTGCAATAAATTTAAAGAATCTAAATTGCAATCTACCGATTGTAGTGGTTGATTCTCAGTCCCAATTTATATTTAAGCCTTTAATGTACGAAATTTTAAGCGGGGAAATAAATTTATGGGAGTTTTTCCCAAATTTTGAGAAGATATATGCAAAATATGGAATAACTTTTATTAAAAATGAAGTTGAATCAATTGATCTTGATGAGCAATTTTTAACTTTAAAGGATTCAACTAGGATCAATTATCAATATTTAGTTCTCTCAACAGGTTCAACTCAAAATACTTTCTCAATTAAAGGTGTTCAGGAGCATGCATTATTCTTTAATACGCTTTCTGATCTGAAAAAACTTAAGAATTATTTAGAGAATAGTAAAAACACATTAAAGAAAAAAAAATTGGCAATTATTGGAGCTGGCCCCTCAGGCGTAGAATTGGCATGTAAAATTCATGACTCTTACAAAAATTTTGAAATTTTGCTTTTTGAAGCATCCAATGAAATTTTAGGTAATAGTAAAGTCTTCAATCGGGAAGAAGGAGAGAAGGCTCTAAATTTAAGGGGTATCAAAATTCTCAAAAAATCTTTAGTGGAAGAAGTTTCGGAAAAATCATTAATTATTAAAAATAAGCAGAATGAATTCATTTCATATGAGCATGATGGAGTTATATGGACTGCTGGTGTAAAACCTATACTGCCAAATATATTTAATAACTTGCAAAAGGAAAAAGAAAGAATCTTAGTAAATGAGAAATTGCAAACTCATCAATATGGCAATGTTTTTGCTGTCGGAGATATATCAATTATTGAAGGATTTGAGGATCTTCAAGTCAATGCTCAAAAAGCTATGCAGCAAGGTGATCATGTTGCAAAGAATATAAATCTATTAATTAGTGATAAAGATTTGATACCTTTCGAATATAAAGATAATGGTGAAATGATCAGCCTTGGTATTGGTTATGCTTCTATTTCAGGCTTGGGCATAACAATGTCAGGAAAATTTGCATTCGACCTTCGTAGATTAATTTATGCATCAAAAATGCCGCTTTTAGAGACTAGTTTTAAATCCGCAGCTTCTTGGCTTATAAGTAAAAAGCCTGATTTAGCTAATTTTTTTCGTTAGACTAGTAGGAATATAATCATCTGTATAAAGAATTCTTTTAGGTATGCTTAATAAATTTAGGTATGCTTAATAAAATAAGTTTTATATGGATTTAATTTCTTTTTTTAGTGAGAATAATGATGCGTTGATAACAGTATTAGTTCTGTTTTTATCGATAATTTTATTTATTAGAAACTCAATAGCTCCCGAGTTAACTGGATTACTTTGCGTTGGAATATTTATTGCTACTGGCGTGTTGACACCTCAAAAAGCATTATCGGGCTTTGGGAGCCCATCATTAATTACTTTAATGGGGTTGTTTGCTGTCTCATCTGCTTTATTCAAGAGTGGCGCATTAGACAGAGTAAGAGAATTAATTGCTTCGGAGAGAATAAGAACTACGAGAAGGTTTATTGCTTTGTTGGCTTTCTTGATAGCGCCGATCTCTGGTATAGTCCCAAATACTCCTGTAGTGGCATCACTTTTGCCCTTGGTGGAAAGTTGGTGTGCCAGAAGAAATATTTCACCTTCAAAAGTACTTTTGCCGCTATCTTTTGCAACTTTATTAGGTGGAACCATAACTTTGTTAGGAAGTTCGGTGAACCTTTTGGTTAGTGATATTAGTCAGCAACTTGGCTATGGCACTCTGGAATTGTTTAGTTTTACCGTTATTGGTATACCTGTGTGGTTAATTGGAACTGTATATATGATTCTGGTTTCAGACGCATTATTGCCTGATAGAGGCAAAGATAAGGAATTTATTAATAAAGGGGATCTAAATGTTTATTTTACAGAGGTTACCATTCCAGCATATTCAGAATTAGTTGGTCAATCTTTAAGAAATAGTAGATTACAAAGACGCTTTGATGTGGATGTCCTTGAATTGCAAAGAAATGGAAAAACTATCCTTCCACCCCTAGCGGATAGAAAAATTGAGCCAGAAGATAGACTTCTTATTAAAGTAACGCGTTCGGATTTATTAAGATTAGAGCAGGAACGTACAATTTTGCTTGCCGAAAGAGTTAGTTCGATTGAAAACGGTAAAATAGACTTATCATATGAAGGTACTAAAACTTTCGAGGCCTTACTTCCTGCAGGCTCCACGTTGGCAGGAGCAAGTTTAAGGGAGCTTAGATTTAGGCAAAGACATAATGCAACTGTTTTAGCCTTAAGAAGAGGTCAGCAGACAGTTCAAGAAAGATTAGGTCAAGCAGTGCTACGGGCTGGAGATGTTCTTCTGCTTCAGGCACCTCTTGATTCAATCAGAGGTCTTCAGTCAAGTAATGACCTTCTAATTTTGGATCAGGTTGAGGATGATTTACCTATCCTGAGGAAAAAACCGATTGCTATTGGGATTGCACTAACAATGGTAGTTTTACCGTCTGTAACTGAAATACCACTTGTTGGATCAGTCCTTTTGGCAGTTATTGCAATGGTCTCTTGTGGGTGTTTAAGACCTGCTGAAATTCAAAGGTCAATTAGGTTGGATGTCATTCTCTTACTGGGATCATTATCAAGTTTTAGCGTTGCAATGCAATCAACTGGATTGGCTGATTTGATAGCGCTTAATTTGAATTTCTTAATCGATGGGTTACCATTATATTTTGCATTGCTTGTCATATTTATTTCTACAGTAGTATTAACTCAGTTTATTAGTAATGCTGCTTCAGTTGCATTGATCTTGCCAGTGGCAATTGAATTTTCTTCTGTTTTGGAAATAGCTCCAAAGGCGTTGATATTAATAGTTTTATTTGGCGCTAGTCAATCATTTTTGACTCCAATGGGTTATCAAACTAATTTAATGGTTTATGGACCAGGTAGATATAAATTTTTAGATGTAACTAGATATGGATTAGGCTTAACTATTATCATGACAATAACCGTCCCTGCTCTGATAATTCTGAATTTTTAGAAAAGTGTTAATTGATCTAAAGTGAAATTAAATCAAACTATTTATGGATTAAAGGATTCTTACAGAAAATTAACTGTACCTCAATTCACAATTGCTACTGGTTTGGTAATTATTTGTATTGGAACTTTAATCTTGAGTTCATCATTGTGCTCTACTCAAAAAGTTGGACTTTGGGAGGCTTTTTTTACCTCAACCTCAGCAATTACTGTGACTGGTCTTACTATTATTGATGTGGGTGAGGACCTTACATTGTTTGGCCAAATTGTATTAGCAATAATGATTCTTTCTGGTGGATTAGGTTTGATGGCAATTACTACTTTCTTACAAGGATTTGTAGTTAAGGGCGCAAAGTTGAGGAATAGATTAGATAAAGGTAAAACGCTGGATGAATTTGGAGTTGGAGGTATAGGAAGAACCTTCAGAAGTATTGCTATTGCTGCTGTAACTATTATTTCTTTTGGAGCGATTATTCTGTATTGTTTTGGATTTATAGATATACAAAATAAGTGGCAGCGATTATGGTCTGCATTATTTCATAGTATTTCTGCTTACAATAATGCAGGTTTTTCTCTTTGGGAGTCCAGTATTTATGCATATAGATCAAACACTTTAGTAAATATTGTTTTTATTTTCTTGATAATTTTGGGTGGCCTTGGTTGGAGAGTTATTGATGACGTTTGGAGTAATAGAAAAAATTTAAGATATAAAAAATTGAGTCTTCATAGCCGTTTGGTTATTAGGACTACTTTTTATTTGATTATTTTAGGATCTATAGGTTTTTTGATCACTGAGTCACTTTTAGATGTTCAATTTTTTTCTGAATTGAATTTCTTTGAAAGGATTCTTTCAGCACTTTTTGAGACAGTTAGTTCAAGAACAGCAGGATTTACCAATTTCCCTATTTCTTTGGATACAATTTCCGATACTGGTTTATTACTTTTGATGACTTTAATGTTTATTGGTGCTAGTCCTGGAGGTACGGGAGGAGGAATTAAAACCACTACTTTCATAGCATTAATGGCTGCCACAAGATCAACTCTCAGAGGTCAGAAAGATGTAGTTATCAGTAACAGGATGATTTCTGACAAGGTAATTCTTAAAGCTGTTGGTATTACTGTTGGCTCTTTATTATTTGTTTTGCTAATGGCCATGCTTTTAAGTACAACAAATGCATTTGTTAATAAAGAGACTTTCACATTCTTAGAAATGTTATTTACTTGTATTTCTGCTTTTGCAACAGTAGGTTTTGATATTGGTTTGACAAGTAAATTAAATCATTTTGGCCAATTCATACTAATTGTTGGTATGTTCGTAGGAAGGCTTGGTATACTTTTGCTCTTAAGTGCTGTTTGGGAAGCTCTTTATAAGAGTAGAATAAATAAGCAGAAAAGAATTGGTTATCCCAAAGCTGATCTTTATGTATAGTAATTGAAGTAAAGTTATGTCTGATTGGTGGCAATGGACTCCTAAAAAAGAAAAAGATTCTTTAACCTTTGCAGTAGTGGGTGTAGGGAGGTTTGGAACTGCCGTGTGCAGAGAGCTTATTAATAATGGAGCAGAGGTACTTGCTGCTGATTACTCAGAGAAGGCAATTGATGATTTAAGACAACTGGAACCCTCAATTGAGGCCAGAGTTGTTGATTGCACCGATGAGGAGTCAGTCAAGGAGTCAGGAATTCTTGAAATGAATACATTAGTAGTTGGTATTAGTGAACCTATAGAGGCAAGTATTACTACTACTCTAATTGCAAAAGATAGTGATGGAACTAAGGTAAAGAGAGTGATAGCAAGAGCTACAAGTGATTTGCATGAAAAAATGCTAATGAGAGTTGGTGCTGACAAAGTAGTGTTTCCATCGAGAATGCAAGGAGAGAGATTGGGTTTAGAGCTTGTCAGGCCCAATCTCATAGAGCGTTTAGAATTGGATAATCAGACAGGCATAGATGAAATAACAATTCCTGAAGAATTCATTGGTAGGTCACTTAGAGATTTGAATTTAAGGAAGAATTATTTAGTTAATGTACTCGCAGCAGGTCCAGCTGAGCAATTAACAGTTAATCCTCCAGCAAAATATATTTTAGAAAGAGGCCATATCTTAGTTGTGATGGGTCTGATGGAGGATCTACAGAAGTTGCCTCAAACTTAAACAAATAATTTATCAGTTTTTAAAATAACGTATTCGCTGAGGAGCTCCTTTTAATCTTTTAATGCTTTGCTTTTCTAATTTGTCTCTGAAAGTGTCTGTGTTAATTTCTTCCTTATCTTTCATACGATTTTTAATACCTTCTTGAATAAAAACTTTTGCCATATTACTGATAGTTCTGGATTCCTCCTCAGCTACTACTGCTAACTGTTCCCAAAGTTTTTCTGGTAGAACAACTTGTATTCTTGGTGATTTAGGCTTGCCATTAGTTGAGTTTTGGCGAGTTGCCATGAGTCAATAATAATAACTGTTACTTATTAGTATACACATTGAGTCAAGGATACTATCTTTGTGTATATTATTTATAAAGGGTCAATTTTCCTAAATCTTGTTTTCGAAAGATCATGAAAAATTCAACTAAGTTAAATACACAAAATGGTGTAATCAATCGCCAAATACAAAAAGTTGGCTTAAATCAAAGTGCAACATCTCATAGAAGTAGTGATGTTCTAGTTTCAGCAGTTATCAGCCCCCTTTTATTGACTCATCTTCATCAAACCTTACAAAAATCGGAATTTCATGCAAAAAAAGAGGGAAGATTATCTCATGCAGCAAACTTAGCAAAATTGAGAAAAGTATTGTGTCTTGATGCAAGAAGTATGGAGGATGCTTCGGCAAAAGAAACAAAAGATCCTACAAATGATTTATATATAAACAATAACAGTGCTAAACATGTCGCATGAGAGAATATTCTTAGATTAATTACTGATAATTAAAATGTCATCAAATGTTGAGAAACTTTATAGCCTTATTGAAAAGGATCATGAGAAAAAACAAGGTTTATTTCGGATGGCTTTAACGAATCCGAAATCTGCCCTTGATAAAATATGTCAAATGGGAGAAGAATATAACCTTTCAGTAACAAAAAATGAGGTGATTGAATATTTAAGTAATGTTGATGATGAGCAGACTAAATTATGGCTTATTAAAGTTAGGGGAGGTTTGTAAAGACTTTTCTTGCGTATCAATTAGTTTTGGCTTCATTCTTTTGTCATAGCCTCCACCTCCAGCAAGAGTCCAAAAGAACCAATAGCTTGGAATAGCCAAACCAGCGGCTATAAAGATTACTACAACTTGTTCTATTCTTTTCATAAAATAATTTTATTCCACAAATCGTTTTTTGGTTATGAAGGAACTTAAACTTATATTTTAATTTTATAAAATTGATTAGATTAGAAGCCATTAGCAAAATATATTCTAGAGATGAAGTCTTAAAGAATATTAATTGGGAAATCAAAAGAGGAGAAAAGGTTGGTCTAGTTGGTTCTAATGGCGCAGGAAAAACGACACAATTTAGAATTTTAGTTGGAGAAGAAGATCAAACTAGCGGAAAGGTTATAAAGGAAGGTAATCCAAAAATTGCATATTTAAAACAAGAAATAGATATTAAATCAACAAGAACAGTTAGAGAAGAATTAGGGACAGCTTTTAAAGAGATTCAAAATGTTTATCAAAATCTTAGAGATATTGAGAAACAGATGTTAAAGAGTGCAAATCCATTAAGCTCTGATCAAATGCAGTCTTTAATAAATATGCAAGGTAAATATCAGATGCAATTTGAAGCTTTGGGAGGATATCAAATGGATGCAGAAATTGATAAGATTTTGCCTAAATTAGGATTTTCTCAGAATGATGCTGAATCATTAGTGAAAAGTTTTTCAGGAGGATGGCAAATGAAAATTGCGCTTGGAAAAATTATGTTGCAAAATCCTGATCTTCTCTTATTAGATGAACCTACAAATCATCTTGATTTAAATACAATTCTTTGGCTTGAGAAATATTTGGCAAGTCAAAAAATTGCAATTATTTTGATAAGCCATGATCGTTATTTTTTAGATAAATTATGTAATAAGATAATTTTTATTGAACGAGGTCTTTCCACTACATATATCGGAAATTATTCTTCATTTATTGAGAAAAGATCTTTGGATGAACTTGCTCGGCAAAAAGCATATTTAGTACAACAAAAAGACTTAGATAAACAAAAAAAATATATTGAAAAATTCAGAGCAAGTGCAACTCGTAGTACCCAAGCAAAAAGTCGAGAGAAACAGATTGAGAAAATTCAAAAAATTGATTCCCCTCTTAGAAAAAGTGTATCAACAAAATTCCTTTTCCCAGATTGTCCAAGATCAGGAAAGTCAATTGTTGAAATTAAGAACTTATCTCACAGTATTGGAAATGATATATTATTTTTCGACTCAAATTTAAAAGTTATAGCGGGCGATAAAATAGCTTTCTTGGGACCTAATGGATGTGGTAAATCAACTTTATTTAAAATCATAATGGAAGACATAATTCCTGAATTAGGGGAGATTAATTTAGGAAAACATAATTTAATACAATCTTACTATGAGCAAAATCAGGCTGAAGCTCTTGAGCTTGATAGAGAAGTTATTGAACTAGTGTTTGTTAAAGCACCTAATTGGAGTCAAGAAAAAGCCAGAACTTTTCTGGGTGGTTTTGGTTTCTCTGAGGATTCTGTTTTTAAAAAGGTCGAGAATTTAAGTGGCGGTGAAAAAGCAAAATTAGCATTAGCGCTAATGTTAATCAAACCAAGTAATTTCTTACTTTTAGATGAGCCGACTAATCATCTAGATCTTCAATCCAAGGAAAATCTGGAGAGTGCACTTAGAAAATACAAAGGTACAGTATTACTGATTTCTCATGACAGATATTTTATTTCTAAGATTGCAAATAAAATTGTTGAAATTGAGAATTGTCAAATAAATTCTTTTAACGGAAATTATGAATATTATTTGCAAAAAAGAAAAAATTAAAATAAAAATATTATTTCGATTTGTATTTCATTTTATATTGCTTTATATTCTCATTATTTAAAAAACTTTACATATCATTAGGCAAGATCACTTATTTATCTTTACATATTTAATTCTTTTTGTTTAATCTATTTACTACTGATCATTGAAAAGCAAATGTTTAGAAAAAAGGAAGAATTAAGCAAGATTTCTGCAATTATTAATGACCCAATTGATATTTATTTTGAATGCATATCATATTGCGATATTAATGATGGAATTTGCATCTCTAAATGTGTTGAGATTCTAAAGGAATCGGATTCATAAGCACTAATCTTCCATTCTTCTTAGATCTCTAATATCTATAGGTTTGACTTTAACATTTAGTAGATTATTGTTTCTTTTTAGCAGAATATTTAGAGTTTTTTTTATCCCGTTATTACTAATAGCTTCGACAACATCTGATGGCTTTACCATTACTTTTCTATCTATTTTTAAAATAATGTCATTAGTTAAAATACCACTTTTGTATGCAGGACTATTTGGAACAACGTATCCTACTTTAACTTCATTGTCATTAGTATCAAGAGAGGAGCTATTTATTAGACTGATTCCAATCATTGGGTGAATTATCTTTCCATTTTTTATGAGATCATCAGCTATCTTTTTTGCTTTATTAATAGGAATTGCGAAACTTAGACCAGCTCCAGGACCAGATCTGATTAGAGTGTTTATTCCAATCACTTCTCCAAAATAGTTTAATAAAGGACCACCAGAATTCCCAGGATTTATAGCTGCATCTGTTTGAATAAGATTGAATTTTTTGTTACTAATCCCCAATTGAGAAACATCTCTGTTCAAATTACTTATTATACCTAGCGTTACTGTATTTTCTAAGCCATAAGGGTTTCCAACTGCAATAGCCCAGTCTCCTACTTTTACCTGATCAGAGTTGCCGAGTACTGCTATTGGCCAAGGTCCTTTACCTTCTAATTTAATCACAGCTAAATCAGTAAGAGAATCAAGTCCTATTACCTTCCCACGGAACTTTCTACCATCAGATAATCCTATGATTAACTTCTCCGATTTATTTACAACATGTGCATTAGTAATTACTAAACCATCACGAAAAATAAACCCGCTACCTTGACTTTGCTCTAATCTAGGTTGATCTTCATAAGGGAGCCCCAGGCCAAATAGTCTTTCGAAATACGGATCTAAATTTCGCAAGTTATTTAAATTATTGTTTTTAACAAATCTTTGGGTATCAATAGTGACTACAGAAGAGCCTGTTTTTTCAATTGCTTCTGAAATAAATGATGAAGTTCTTCTGGAGTATCTAGATTCATCTTTTGTATTCGATATTGGTGCAGACAAAGTTTGCAAATTCAATGTTAAGCCGATTGCAACTAAAGAAAATATGAAAAGTCCTTTATTGTTTGAGAATTGTCTTTTTTTATAAATGTGAGATGAAGAGTTGCTCATTCAATTTATTAGATTTACTAATGAGATAGTTCTGGTTGATAGTACTAATGATAATAGATAAAAATTTTTTTAATTAGCTAAATTGTTTTTTTTCAAGCTATTATAGATATTATAAATAAACAACAAATATACAATATTCTCAATGACACTCCTCTTCCCCTTAATCTACTTATCTGCTCTTTTATTTTTAATTTGGAAGGCTTTCAAAGTTATGTCTAATGGATGGAGCTCCAGTATTCCAAATAGACAAAAACCAAATATTACTTATAACATCCATCCAGAGCTACTTGATAAATCTGGTAATATCACCCAAGAAGAATTACTAACTGTAAGATTCTCTAACGATAGTGACAGCACTCTTGAAAAGGGAAGTACACCTGACTAAAAATACTTAACACACAATTAAAGGAGACTCAATTGGATCAAAAAACTAAGATAGTTGCATCAGTTATAAGATCACTGAAATTACCACCAAGGTTTAGGATTAAAATGTTAAAAGAGGATCCAGTTAGACTTGAACTAAGCTTGACCCCCTCCTACGGCAAAAATCCAGTTATTGTTGGTTTGGTTGAATCTTTAGATTTAGTCGCTAGAAGAGATAAAGAAGGCAGGATACCTAGGGATTTACAAGGAACCTGGGATTGGACAGTACGTCATGGGAAAGTAAGTACTGGAGGTTGGAATCCTTTTCTCAAGGAGGCTTTGCAAACAATGTTCGAAACAGGTTTGCCTGCAATCATTTATGAAGAATTGACTGGTGAGGAATACAAGCCTGTTGATGGTTTGAGACATATTAAATAAATTTGATTTTAATTAAACATCAAAAAGTTAATGATTAGACGCTAATATATTTAAAGCGATTAGAAAAACCATGAATGAGGAGAATCAAACAAGATTTGGCTTTGTGAATTTTGCTGAAACTTGGAACGGAAGACTAGCTATGATGGGCATACTCATTGGTTTGGGTACTGAATTAATTACTGGACAAAGTATTTTAAGACAAATTGGTATTGGGTAATTAGAAATTAATTAATTTCTTCTGCTTCAACCTCTATTGTTTTTTGACTAGCATCAGTAGTATATTTTGTGCCGATATTATTTGTTTCAGGAAAATTATAACCACAGTAAACGCATTGATCTAGAGTTACCATTACTGTTGAACCGCAGTTTTCACATTGTTTTACTTTTGTCTTTAAATTGTTGATTGCTATTAATGCAATAACAAAAATTAATAATGGTATTAAAACAATGATTAGTAAGATATTTCCAACAACGTTGGCCAAGAAATTAACTCCAAATATAGGAACTAATAATAAAAAAATGACTGATGTTGTGGTTATCAATTTATTCATTTTATATGTTTACCTTCGGTATAAACTTTTCTGTTTTTCAAGAATGGAGATACTAGCAATAACTACACTCCAACATTGGCCAAAATATAGAATCACACCTAGCAGCCAGACCCACAAAGTTAGTACTAGAAAACCTCCAATAAATCCATATGCTTGGAATCTTACACCTAGAGATAAAATACTTTTACTTACAGCTAAATTGAGAGTTGTCAGTAAAATACCAATGAGAAGCGATCCAGGTATTAATGGTTGTAAAGGCACTTTCCTACTTGGTAATAGAGCCTGAAGTAATAAAGCCATTAATGAAAAACCAACCAAAGGTATTGCAAATTGACCGACCTGTAATACTGGTAACTTTAATAAGATATTAGATATCCAATTGCTAGATTTTGATAATTCTTCTAAAGCGGCCACTGGAATCATTCTTAGATTCGCACTGATTTGATCAATGACCATTAAAAAACCTATAAAAAATACTATTAAGAAAGCTTCAACTCTATTTCTGAGGAATTTTGAGGCTTGTTCTCTCCAAGGTGAAAAACTTTTCTTTGATGGAAGTGCATCTTCCCAGAGTCTATCGGATCCTCTTTGAAGTGATAAATAAGCATTACCAGCAGTAAATAATAAGAACATAGCTCCAAGAAGCCCAGCCCCAAATCCTTGATCAATTAACTTAAATAAAGTTGTCTCGACAAGATCTACAACCGAAGGAGGTAAAATTTGTGATGCAATTTCAATAATTTGTTGATCTAAACCATCTTGTTTGCCCAGAAACCAAGAAGCAACAGATAAGGAAATAAGTAAAATTGGGAAAAAAGATTGCAGTGCATAATATGCAAATGCTGCACTTAAATCTATACAGTCTGATTTACTCCATCTTTCACATGCACCCCACAAGCTTTTGAGAATCCATCTCGTGCTGTGTTGCATATTAATTCTCTTCAAATATTCATTAATAACCTTTTTTATTCTATCTGATAAGTATAATTTGCAAGTCTTTTCTTAAGTCGATACTAATTAATCAATAAATCACCCCAAATCTTTAAATCTTTTATATTCTGATCAGTTCTTCCAGCAATTAGGGGAAAATTAACATTTGTAAGATCTGTACCTGATTTTAAATTTAATGGATTCACATCTAACCAATGAATCACACAATTTAGCTCTTCAAGTATTAACCAAGCTGAAGCTATGTCCCAAATTTTTGGAGTTGATTCTATTGCTGCAAAGGTTTGCCCCATAGCTACACTTGTCATATTAAGACTTGAAACTCCAAGAAGTCTTATTTTTCCTGGGAATCTTGAGTTAGGCTTTTTTTGTAATATTTTTATTGATCTACTGCATAGTGAAACGCATTCACTTCTTTGAAAATTATTTTTGGAAATTATTTTTTTATTATTGAGTGATACTCCCTCACCTTTAATGGCTACAAATTTTTTCTTTAATGTAGGAATAATTAGGAAAGATGATTGGGGTTCTCCTTTAACGAACCTTGCTACTGAAATAGACCAGAAGGGAATGCCTGCAGCAAAATTTGTTGTTCCATCTAAAGGATCTACTATCCAATATGCATCACCTGTAGGGATTGTCTTATCTCCTTCTTCGCTAAGCACTCCTTCATTTGGTGCAATCTCTGATAAACCCTTCACAATTGTGTTATCGCTCCACAAATCACAACTAGTCACCAAAGATCCATCTGATTTATTACTTGCGCTGATATTACCGAAATCATCTAATTGCTTTTTACTAACTAAATCAAATAATGAATCCAACTCCATTAATTGTTTTGTACTTAATTTATAATCTGAAGTATCCATTTTTTTATTATCCACCTTCAAAGTTGCAGAATGAGTTAAATTTATTTTTGTTATCATTATTGCTACATTTTTTATTTGAATTTTGAAAAGTTAATCTTTCTAATCTATTTAAATTTAGATTATAGTTGTAAATCGCATTAATTTTTTTTGACTTTGCATTGCTCAATTCTTTTTGTCTAATAAGAACATCTTTCAATGTTGAGATACCAACTTCATATCTTAATCTTGCTAATTTCAAAGATTCTTTAGTTGATAATATTTCTTCTGCAGTGGATAAGACTTTTCTTTTGTTTTTATTTAAATTAAGGTAAATTTCACTAATATCACTCTTGATTGACTGCTTCAGATTTTCGTATGAGAAATTCTCAGAATTAGCTTCAGCTGTTTTAGATTTGAAGGAATTTTTATTTTTGCCTCCATTAAATATTGGCCAAGATACATTTAAACTAACTGTATTTGTGTAGCTTGAGCTTGACTTATTAGGATCTATTTCTGTTGATAGTGTACTGCCTTTTGAAAATGAGCTAGAAATGCTATTGCTTATAAATACTTTTGGCTTATTAGAATTTAAGAATTTTTTGGCTTGATTTTGTTTAATAAAAGTTTGGAGTTTTATATTTTTAAGAGAGTAGCTATTTTTAATTCCATTTTGAAGGTTGCTTTTTAAAGTATAGTCCCATACCCCAATCAATTTTTGATTGTTATCCAATGATAGTTTATTGGCAATATTAAAATTAAGTATTTCTTTTAAAGCTATCATGGAAATTTCTCTAGAGATTTTTCTTTCTTCATAAAGTTGTTTATCTCTTGCTAATTGAGCTTTGGCTTCAAGTACATCAAATTTTGTGCCTATACCAGCTTCAAACTTTGCATTTGCATCTTTGAGACTAATTTCAGACAAGTTAACTGAACTTTTTGCATTTTTCAAATCTTCATAAGATTTTTGATATTTGTGATATCTTGATTGTGCTTCCTGTAATAAGTCCAATTTCTTTATTTCATAATTATTTTTTGCTATTTTGTAATTATTTTTTGCGGATTCAATGTCAGGGCCTCTCAGTGGATCGATTAAATCCCATTTGAGTGTAATAGTTGGATTTGCCTTTAATTGGGAACTTTTAGTATCAGCTGACGTATTGTTATAACTTCTGCCATATATATATTGTGGGAAGCCTGTTGCCGTAATATCAATGGAGGGATATCTTTTGGATATTGTGCTCGAAAGATTGAAATAAGCCGCATCGACAAGACTTTTAAGTGATTTTATTTCAAGATTCTTATTTAAAAGAATAGATTCTAGATCCTCAAATACAATATTTTTTTTATTCAGAATTTTTTCTATATTAATCTCGTCATCCAATTCTATTTCATTTGAATAAGAAGGTAAAGAAGCTAATAATAATAGAGGCAGTATTAATGTTGAATTAATTAATTTCTGAAACATGATTAATAATTCTTTATTTGAAAGATATACCTACTAGATTCTCAATGATATCATTTGCATCATCTACAACGTGAATTTCGGTCTTCAACTCTCTAGAAACTTCAGAAATCTTCTTGTCATCAAGGAATAAATCACTGTTCATTTTTAGCATCATTGAAGGTATAAAAATAATCTCACCTACTTCTTTGCCTTTCAAACCTTTTATCAAATCTGCACCTGTTAGTAAGCCTGTGACAACGTATTCTTGCCCCCAATAAAGGCTGGGGAGTCCATGTAATATCACTTTGAGGCCGTTTATTTTATTTAGTTTTTCTTTTATTGGGAGAAGTGCTTTATAAACTAATTTACCCACTACCCAACTAACTCTTCTCTTTTGATTTATTTTTTCAGGTAAAGACTCAGTACTATTGTCAAGAATTTTAAGAAAACTCCTTATAGAGCCAACACCATTGGCTTCTTGAGGTAGGTTTTCGTATGTTCTGTAGTTTGGCAAATTAATACCAGCAATTAAGTACCATTCATCCGAAAGCCAACAAAATCTTGTTCCTATCTCTTGTTTTAATTTCTTTTGGATATTTTCCACTTGAGAAATAACGTTTTTTGCGTATTTCCTATTAATTGGTATCAAGCCATCATTATCAGGCCTAAATCTAGTCAGTCCAACAGGTACGATTGCTACTGAAAGAATAGTTTTTTTATTTTTTTTATTGAACTTAGCAAGATCAAAAATTGATTTCTCTAAGATTTTCTCATCATTTATTGTTGGGCAAACAACTATCTGAGCATGGATTTGTAGAGAATTATCCTTAAACCATTGAATTTGTTCTAGAATTTTCCCAGCTTTTTTATTTTTTAATAATTCTTCTCGTACATTTGGATTGGTGGCATGAACAGAAACATAAAGTGGAGAGAGCCTTTGAGTTTTTATCCTATGCCAATCTTCTTGATTCAAATTAGTTAATGTCAAATAAGAACCATAAAGAAAGCTCAATCTGTAGTCATCATCTTTTAAATAAAGAGTTTTTCTTTTGTTTGGTGGCTGCTGATCAATGAAGCAAAATGGGCACCTATTATTACATTGCTTTAAAGAGTCAAATAAAGCATCTTTAAAATTCAGTCCTAGGTTTGTGTCGCAATCCTTTTCAATTGTTATTGTCGATATATTTTGATTTTTATCTAATACTGAGATTTTGAGAATTTCATCACTTATTAAGATTTGATAATCAATTAAATCTCTTGGCTTTTGATCGTTAATACTAACTATTGCATCACCAGGTTCAAATCCTATTTCTTCACCAATAGATTTTTCTTCTACGCTTTCAATAAGAGCAGGGTTGATTTTGTGTTTTACTTCTTGGACAAGGGATTCAGTGTTATTTTCTGAATAATTAGTTTCATGCCACACTTCTAATAAGAACAAATTATTGGTACTATTTATATTCTAGACTCATAGATGGCTCAAAGACCATCAAATACTTCTAAGATATTTAGTATGATTATTTAATTGATCGCATTAATCCTAAAAATTATGTGTTCAAAGTTCTGTAAACTTATTCAAATTTTATCAATTAGACCATTTTTTAGTAATTAATTGGAAGAAGTAATCACCAAAAACCTAAATGAGCTCAACCACAATAAATCCAAATTTATTGAGGAGATAGATATTTATGAAAATAATTTTTTATCTAAGCCAAGTTCTTTGAGATTTTGGTCTTCCTTTTTTGTTATTTTACCTATTTTTGTTCAGGCTCCCTGGGTAAGATCTCAACCAACCTCAGCACTTTTTTTTACTTTCTTTATTTTATCCGTCTCTGCATTATTAACTTACAAAGCTACAAATAAATTTTTTATTGTCGGTTCATTATTGCTAGGCGTTTCAGGCAGCTGGCTTGGAGGCTCATTATTTTGGGGATGGTTGAGCTCTCACCCTATTCTCCATATCCCTGTAGAGGCAGTAGCATTACCTCTTGCTCTTGTTGGCCTAGGTTCAAAATGGAAAGTTGGTTCCAGCTTTTATATTTCTTCTCTTTGTGGCACAGCTATAACTGATATCACTATTTACATAACAGGGATAATGGATCAGTGGATGGAGGTAGTTAGTGCGGATCAGGACAAAGCACCTTATATATTGCAGAAAACTTCAGAGAATTTATTACATATAAAACCATTGTGCATAATAATTATTTTTGGGGGACTACTTTGGTTCGTTTCTAGACTAATAGCTGATTATTCTGTAGCAACTAATCCTAATTGGAGAGCCCTCTTGGTTGCTAGTTATGTATTGCAGACAACTTTAATTGTTGATGGAATTTTTGTTTTAGTAGCAATTGTTCACCCTAGTTTTAGTGGTTTGGTTTAATGTTGAGACCGCCATTTTCTAAACAACTAATTTCACTCAATAATTGGGATGTAATAGTCATTGGTGCTGGAGCTGCTGGATTGATGGCATGTTTAGAATTGCCTGATCATCTTAATATCCTGCTATTGAATAGAAATACTAGTAAAAACTCATCAAGTAGATGGGCTCAAGGTGGTATTGCTTCAGTTGTTAGAACAGAAGATTCTTTAGAACTTCATGCTAGGGATACTCTAAATGCAGGTGATGGATTATGTGATCCAAAAGCAGTTGCAATGCTTGTAAATGAAGCTCCTGTTTGTGTTAATAGATTACAGGAACTAGGCATGGTTTTTGACAAGAATTCTGATCAATTATCTACAACTTTAGAGGCGGCTCATTCCTGCAGAAGGGTTCTTCATGTGAAAGATAGAACTGGCAGAGCATTAGTAAATGTTCTAGAAGAACATGTTGATAATAAATCAAATATTCTTCATTGTAGAGGGGTAAGGGTGACTGAATTATTGGTTAGAGATGGAGAATGTAATGGTGTGCAAGTTCTTGATGGCGCGAATCTTTATTGGATTGCGGCGAAAGCTGTTGTATTAGCTACAGGTGGAGGTGGTCATTTATTTACCAACACTACAAATCCTCCGCAATCAGCTGGTGAAGGCATCTCTCTTGCTTGGCAGGCAGGAGCAGCTATTCAAGATTTAGAGTTTATTCAATTTCATCCTACAGCTCTTAAATTTTATGGTGCACCATGTTTTTTGATTTCTGAGGCTTTGAGGGGTGAAGGAGCTGTATTAGTTGATATTAATGGTAAAAGTCCTGTCTCCCATTTGAAAGAAAAGGATTTATCTTCAAGAGACCAGGTGAGCAGGGCAATCTTAACAAATATGAAAAAAAATAATATTGATCATGTTTGTCTGGATCTGCGGTTTATGAATCCAAAAAAAATTGTTGAAAGATTTCCTACTATTTTAAGTAGATGTCAGGAATATGGTGTTAATCCATTAAACGAAGTTATACCAGTAGCCCCTGCGGCTCATTATTGGATGGGTGGAGTTTACACTGATTTAAATGCTTTAACTTCTATAAAAGGTTTATTCGCAGTAGGAGAAGTTGCATCTTCTGGAGTTCATGGTGCGAACCGACTCGCTAGTAACTCTCTAATGGAATGTCTTGTTTTTGCGAGAAGGTTATCAAAAATAAATATAGAAAATAGTCATAAAATAAAAGATTTAGCTAGAACTAATAAACACTTTTTTATCAAGGATCCTGACGAGGAATACCCAATAGAAATTTCAAAAAAAATTGATCAACTAAGAAGTTTATGTTGGCAAAATTTAGGGGTTTCTCGTTTGGATACTAATATGCTTTGTCTCTTAAATTTTCTAAAAAAAGAGAAATCCGAGTTAGAAAACCACTGTCTTTTTAATATAAGTAAACAGATTGAGTTTGATCAGGTAATCAATTTAAGTGAACCTAATAGAAGGTCACTTAATTTACTATTAGATTTAAAAAATCGACAAATCACTACAAAACTGCTAATTGAGGCTTGTATCTTTAGAGAAGAAAGTAGAGGTGGACATTATAGAGAGGATTTTCCAATTAAAAATGATGCATGGAAATGTCATTCAAGACAATTAAAGAATCAAAAAATTCAGAAACGATTTATTAAAAATTAGTATTTCCTTCGTATCCGCTTAAGATCGCAAGATCTTTTAAATCAATCGTTCCGCTATAAATTTTATTATTTATTTCCCAAGAGGGAAATCCTTCAATTTCTTTGGCCCTGCATAATTCATATTTGTTATTCGCACCATCTTTGGCACATTCAACAATATTTAACTCTTCAACTGCCTTTTTACCAAATAGTTGTTTTTGATCGTGACAGTGAGGACACCAATAAGCACTATACATAACTACTTGATTTTCATTTAAGAATTTTGCAAAATTAATTTTTTCTGCAGAACTTTTAGTAGTAACTTGAGGCGCAGTATTGGCTACTTTCATATTAATTTGATTGGCATTAGAGGGATCTACTTGATTTGACCAAATTAAACCACTTATGAAAACTGTTAAAATGACTATTAAACCTCTATAAATCATAGGTTCTCTGCTATCAAATTTTGCTCCGATTATAGTAAGAATAAAAATTAATAAAGAGATAACTGCGGATAAAACGCAAAACAAGCAGAAAGCTTCAATTTTGAAAAACATTATGTTGATTAGTAGCAAACTAAAAGTAGTTGATCCACATGAAACTATATATAAAGCCCACCACATAAATTTATTAATTTTTAGTTTTGGAGAGAAGATATTAAGAAGCAATACTATAGTTAAAACCAATATAAGAGAGTAAGTTATTAATCCTGCAAAAGAAAGAGGAATATTAAAAGTATTGGTTGATATTAATGTTCCCCATGGGCTATTCAGGACAGTTTCACATCCATTTTTGAACCCAGTGCATGAAAGTGATCGTATCACTCCCCAATTTTTAAGAGTTATTGTGCCAGTATCAACTATTCCAATAGTGCTGAGGAGGGCAATTATTATTTTTGGCCATTTTTGTTCTTTTTCAATTGATTTTAAACTTTTTAATCCCATTTAAAATTAACGCTTCTTATTTTACTGATTCTATTTTAATATTAAATCAAACAAAGCTTTATTTAAAATAATTTTGTTTTTTAAAAAAATATTTTATTTGCTCTGAAGGATAATATGTCTAATAGTTCACAAAGGACCTCAAAAATTGCTTTTAGTCATGTTGGATGTGAAAAGAATTTAATTGACACAGAACATATGAAAGGTTTGTTAGATGAACAAGGTTATCAAATTACGCAGAATACAAAAGATGCAAATGTCGTTGTAATTAATACTTGTAGTTTTATTGAACAAGCGAGAGAAGAATCAATTAAAAAAATACTTGAATTTACCACTAAAGGTAAAAAAGTTGTTGTAGCAGGATGTTTGGCTCAGCAATTTAAAGACGAATTAATAAAAGAAATTCCAGAAATTAAAGGTTTGGTTGGTACTGGCGACTACAATAAAATTGCAAATGTAATAAATCAGGTTAAACAGGGAAAAGTTGTTAATGAAGTTTCACCAATACCAGAATTCATTGCAGATGAAAAGACCCCACGTATTATCAATAAAAATAAATTTGTAGCTTATTTAAGAATTGCAGAAGGATGTGATTATAATTGTGCTTTTTGTATCATTCCAAAATTGAGAGGTCCTCAAAGAAGTAGATCAATAGAATCAATAGTCTCAGAAGCTGAGCAACTGGCATCTCAAGGAATAAAAGAAATCATCTTAATAAGTCAAATAACTACTAATTATGGGAAAGATATTTATGGAAAACCTTCTTTTTCTAAATTACTTAATGCGTTATCCAAAGTTCCGATTCCTTGGATAAGAGTTCATTATGCATATCCTACAGGTTTGACTGATGAAGTAATTGACGCATTTAAGAACTCTAGTAATGTATTACCTTACTTTGATTTACCATTGCAGCATAGTCATCCAGATATCCTTAGGTTGATGAATAGACCTTGGCAGGCTCAGTTAAATGAATCGATTTTGAACAAAATAAGAGAGAAAATACCAAATGCTGTGTTAAGAACTAGTTTAATAGTTGGTTTCCCTGGTGAAACTTCTGAACATATAGATCATCTTTTATCATTTTTGAATTTGTACAAATTTGACCATGTTGGTGTATTTACATTTTCTCCCGAAGAAGGTACTACTGCCTTTCAACTGCCTGATAGAGTTCCCAAAGAAATCGCTGATGCCAGAAAAGATAATGTTATGTCATTCCAAGAACAAATTTCAAAGAGAAGAAATGAGTCTTATGTAGGTTCTGAAGTCAAAGTTTTAGTAGAGGAATTAACTCCAGAGAATCAATTGGTTGGTCGTTCTTATCATTTTTCGCCTGAGATTGATGGAAAGGTTATTGTTTCCAATCAAAATAAAAAATTTGACAACTCATATCTAGGTAAATTCATCAATGCACATATATTTTTCACAGATGAATTTGATTTTTATGGAGAATATAAAGGGATTGTTTAAACTACTATTAAATTAATTTAACTGCTCTTAGGAGTCTATCTAAAAGAAATGCTGAGCCAAATCCAAATCCAATAAATAGAAGGTAATAAATAATGTTCATTTAATTAATTTTATTTACTATATTTTAGTTTAATTAAACTAAACTCTATTTTTTAAATTTACTAATCTTGAGTATATGAAATATTTTTTAATAAGCATAATTCAGCTTTTTGTAATTCTCTACCTAGGTAAAGAGCGTGATCAAATTTTGATATTAAATTAAATTTGCTTTCTGTGATTGCAATCCCAACTTCTTTTGCTGTTCTACCAGAAAAGATTTTGTTTACTGAATTCGTGCCCTTCCCATTGCATTCAATAGGAACATTTGTGATTGGGTCAACTGCAATACCAGTAGAGTTGATATTATTTTTGTAATGCTCAACAATTATTTTTTGGCCAACTTGATCAATCCTTATTATGAAATAACCACTTGGATCAAGATTTATATGCCGCTTAGATAATTTTATGTCCAGTTCCTCAATCTTATTTTCATGCAAATCAAAAATCATTGATCTAACTTCAGTAGATAAGATTTATTTTATTATGAATTAAACATTTTTATGAGATTTTACTTGTATTTGTTAGCTTTTAAGGAACTATATCTACAGTAATTTGACTCAACATTGATATCTACTATTAAATCAACACAAGAATTTAAATATTATTCAAATTCGGTTTCAGAAACTGTGACCAAAAAATATTATAGATTGCCTTTAGGAAGTAAACAAAAATTCGAGGAAAATCTATATTTAATAAAAGACATTGAAGATAATGATGATCATATTTTAGCTGCGTAGAAAATTAGAATTTGAAAGGTACTGTTTGGTTTTCAAATTTGATTTCATCAATCTTTTTTCGATTAGTTTCTTTTAACCAATCACCAATTATAGTCTCCATGTTTGGATTAAACCATTTATGAAGACTTTTAGTTTGTTTTGCAAAAAATCCTCTTCTCCTTTTATGTGTACCCCCAGCTCCAGGATCAAAATATTTTATTTTATTTTTTTTTGCCCACTCAATCGGTTGGTAGTAGCATAATTCAAAATGAAGATTTTCAATTTCCTCTAAGCAACCCCAATATCTTCCCCATAAATTGTCTTTGTTTTTAACACACATAGACATTGCAAGTGAATTATTACTAGATTCTTTGAAGGCGCTGAAAATAATTATGTTTTCTTTTTTTTGAAGAAGGTTTTCAAAAAAAGATGGTGTCAAGTATTTACTTCCCCAAATCCCCCATTTTGAACAATGGTTTTTATAAAAATCATGCATATCATTGATTATTTCTTTATTTAATTCATTGCCAGAATATATTTTAATATTGATTTCTTTTTGAATGAGAGATTTTCTTTCCCTCTTAATATTTCTTCTTTGATTCGAGTTAAACTTAGAAAGAAAATCACTAAATTCTTTTTCTCCACTATTTACCCATTCACTTCTGGTGTTAATCCAATCATGATAACCAAGCTTAGTTAAGTATGCAGACCACTTTTCGTTCACATAAAGAAAGTTGCAGCTTAAGATATTATTTTTATTTGCAAAATGTTCGATTCGATTAATTAAAAAATTAGTAGTTTCTAACTTATTGATGTTTTCTTTATAAATAAACTGATATCCCTCAACAGGACTGTATGGGCTCATTCCGATCAGTTTTGGATAATATTCTAGATTTAGATCTAGAGCTAATCTTGCAAAAGATTGATCAAAAATAAATTCACCGTAACTATGATTCTTAAGAAAAAGTGGAGCAATGCCACATAATTCATTATCAAAATAAGCAATAAAATACAGTGGCTGCCATCCAGTGGTTGTGCTTACGCTGCCTGAAGTCTCAAGATTCTCCAACCAAAGCCAATTAAAAAATGGGTTATCAAAATCAGCACATAAATCATTCCAAATTTCTTGTTCAATCTCCTTGATTGATAGTTTAATCTCAATGCTGTATTTATCGAAATTCATAATTAATGTATTTTGATTTATGCTTTCTTTTTTATGTAATTTATAAGGACTTCATTTGTTGATAATGATTCAATTGATTTAATTACCCATGCCTGGTGTAAGTCAAATATTTTACTCTCATCTAATGGAGGTATCCATGTATATTTACCACCAATTATTTTGGGTACAATTGTAATCTGAATTTCATCAATTAAATTTTCAAGAAAAAAAGAATAAATTAATTTACCTCCCCCTAATATCGCAATACTATTCAATCCTTCTTTTTTTAAATTAATTAATGTATTTTCCCAGCTTTTGTTGAAAATTATGCATTTTTTAAAATGTTTGTTATGCGTGCAATCATCTTCAGAGCCTATCAACCATCTTTCAATAGGCTGTTTAAAATAAGTCCATTCAAATGAGAAATTCTTTGGTTCTCCTACGACTATTGATATGGGTTGTTTATGTGATATTTCAAAATTACCATTTTTAGACTTATTTTTAATCAGGTAAGTACTTTTATGAGCCTTTAATGTACCAGAACCAAAAATAGTAGCATCTACTTTAGAAAGCGATTTATTCAGAATTTGCTTGTCTTCATAGCTTCCCAAATGAGATTCTCCTCCTGCTGGTAAGGCAATTCGTCCATCTAAGCTGCTTGCGAAAACTGTAATTAGTCTTGGTTTAGTCAAACCTTAGTAACTAATGAGTTTTCGAGATTAACTTGTTGTGAATTAATGATATTTTTTTCTAGATGAATTTCAGCTGCATTATTAGGACTTTCTTGAAGTCTGATTTTATGCAAATTTGCTCCTATTTTTTTGATAGGCTGATTTAATATATCAGCAATAAATAAAGCTATATTTTCTGCTGTGGGTACACAAGAATGGAAAAATTCTATATCTTTATTTAAAAAAGTATGATCTAGCTGCTCAACAACTAGCTCTTCTATAATGTTCTGAAGGCTGGATAAATCACAAATCATACCTGTCCTTTTATCTATTGTTCCTCTGACAGTAACTTCTAAGAGGTAATTATGACCGTGGCCATTTACTCTTGCGCATTTACCATATATTTTTTTGTTCTCCTCTAAGGAAATTTCTTCTTTCGCTAAACGATGCGCTGCCGCGAAATGTGTTTGAACAGTTAATAAGGTTTCCATTGTGTTTCCTTGATATTCTGCCCATAAGTTTGGGCTTTCATAAAGTTTGAGGGCAGTAAGAGGTAGATCGTCTTTTAGACGTTCCCATATTGCTCTGATAAGTGCTTCAGTTGTAGGGAGAGTTCCTCTTTTTTGTGTTAAATCAAATTCAGGCCAAACATCATTTAAAAAATGATAGTCGAGTTGACTTGTGACTTTTTCTTTTATGGCGTGTTTTACATCCGAAAGATTTAACACCATCCCATCAGAGTCAAGTTTGCCACCCATTGATACAATTAATTCATAGTTGTGACCATGACCAGGAGCAAGGCTGCAATTACCAAAAAGAGCTATGTTTTCTTCAGGACTTATTTCTGGAAGAAAGTAACGATGGCTTGAACTGAAACAGGCACGGCGAGTTATGACGCATTCACGTCCTTTCCCATGTGTTTGTTTTGATAATGTTGAAGCCATAAGTGCCTGGATTAAATCTATTTTAGAGTCTTAAAGACTAATTTGTCTCTATGGATCAAAATTTAATTGAGAGTTTAGTGCAAAAGATTGCAGGAAGAAGCCTATTTTTAGTTGGAATGATGGGTTGCGGTAAGTCAAGGACGGGACCAATCCTTGCAAAGTACTTAAATTATAAATATTTAGATTTAGACTATTTAATAGAGAAAGTCGCTAAAAAATCAATAAATAATATATTTTCAGAGGATGGCGAAGAGATTTTTCGTTATTTTGAATCAAAATGTCTCCAAGAAACTATTAAAATTCCTTCAATGGTCATTTCTACTGGTGGTGGAGTAGTGACAAAAAAAGAGAACTGGGGAATCCTCAGTCAAGGTATTGTAATTTGGATTGATCTTAAAAAAGAATTTGCCCTTGAAAGATTATCTAAAGAGATTACTAAAAGACCTATGCTGCAAGATAATGATTTAAATGATATTTACGACAAAATTTTTAATTCTCGTAAAGATTTATATGCTCAAGCTGATATAAGGATCAATATTGCAAATGAGGATGTAGATGAGGTCGTTAATAAGATAATTTTTGGTATTCATAAAAAATTATTTACTAATCGGGATTAACTCTTACCGCAAACCATTTAATTATAAAACCAGGCTTAATTTCTAATTCACATATATTTTCCAGAAAATCTGCAATTTCAGAATCCTTATCTAATTCTTCCTTTTGATATATTGGTGATATATCAGCTTTTAGGAGCCATTCTTTTAACCATATAATTGCCTCTTCTTTAGTGACAATTTTCTCATTTTTTGATGGTTCTAGCAAAACGAAATGATCTGTAGATCTTATTATTGGATTTGACATAATGAAATTTGTTTTTGCCCTTTCTATTTTTATATTAGTTGAAATATCTAATATAAAATTTGTTAGTGCTTTTGATTCAAAAGGTATCCAACAATTTTTAAATGAAAGAGAATCTTTATGGCCAAATTGGACTCTTCCCAGCTCAAATTTTTCTGATATTCACAAAGATTTGATTTATCCTGATTGGTTTGAGGGGAATTGGATTGTTGATTCAGAGGCTATGGACGATCAAAATCAACCAAATGTCACATATAAAGTTAGTTTTATAAAAAATGAAGCTGGAGAAATAATTGGGAATAGATCAAAGAATGCAGAATCAATTGGCAAAGCAATTTTTGGGGGGAACTTAAAAAGAATTAAAAATGATCCGAAATCTTTCAATAATCAAGTTACTTATTTCGCTAATGATGAATATCTGGAGTCTAGAGTAACTCTAAGGAAGCAGGTATTTGACACAGATCAATTCTGGGCTGATGAATTTGCAATTCAAACATTTCATAAACCAGATGCTTCAAGAATAAATCAAGTTGAGGTGATGAGTAAATTTTATCAATGTAAACAAGATCGTGTTAATTTTCAAGAAAAAAATGAGTCCAATATTTGTGGATATCAATATGTCGCAAGTTTTGGTTCAAAGGTAGGTAATAAAAATCAAAACGCCATTTCAAGCAAGAAGTATAAATTAACTTTTAAACCTATTCAGGATTAGCAAAAAATAATGATTTTTCTAATTCGTCTCTCCATGTAAAGAGATTATCTAAGTAGGGATTATTAATGAATTCTTGACAACCCTCTCCTGATAATGTTGATCCTGAGGATAATGGGAATTTAAGCATAGAAAGTTGAGCCGCTACTGCAATATCGGCAATAGTTAAGCTATCTCCAACAAGAAATCTTTTTTTTGCTAAAGATTGGGATAAAGCCTCTAAAATACTTTGAAATTCAATATTATCTTTACTGGATAAAACTATGTTGGTTATTTTACTTAAATTGTTTAGTGGTAATTTATCCACTACGCCTCTGATAGAGGTTGGAATTTCATCAGGTAGAAGTGCACTTCTTAAATTAGGATTCTCGAATGTTGCTTGAATAAGCGATTTTTTACATATTGAAGCCATAGTGGTATCCGCCCAGTCTTCAATTATTTTTGTTAATGAAAATAAAGATGGATCTGAGGGGTATAAATTATTATTTGAATTTTTTTTATCAATGTATTTGCAAATATTTGATGAGTCACTAATGATTTGATTATTGTCATCTACTATTATTGGCAGTTGTTTTTGCCCAGATAATTGAAATATTTCAACTTGACCAACTCCGGGTGTTACTTCTTGTACTCGGTACAATATTTTCTTCGCATGAAGAGCCATTCTTATTTTTAAACAAAATGCACTGTGTCTAAATTGATATAATGTGAGCATGTAAATAACCTTTTTTAAAATTTAGCTAAAAAAGTATTCAATTTGTGGAGTTTATGGGCGAATTCTTTTCTAATGTTGCCAGATACCCTAAATATTTAATTTCAATTATTGCTGGTGGTTTGGTTGCTTTAATTGGACCATTATTTAAAAATCTTTCAAATCCAACCACTGCTATATTTTTAATATCATCTTTTATCAGTGCTTTAATTACAGTGTATTTTGTATTACAAGCGATGATACATCCAACATCTTTTTAATTAATAAATGAATAATAGTAGACGAATTCAAAGAGTTTCTTCTCTTTTAAAGAAAGAAATAAGCCATATCTTGATGAACGATTTAGAGGGTAATTTAATTGTAGATAATTTTGTCTCAATAACGAAAATTGAGATTTCTATTGACTTACAATACTGCAAGGTATATGTAAGCTCTACAGCTGGCTCAGATACGAATCAAGCAATTGTTGAGAATTTGAATCTTTCGAAAAGCTTAATTAGGCATCACCTTAGCAAGAGAGTTCAAATGAGAAGAATACCTGAGATTGTATTTAAACTTGATACAGTTTTTGAGGAAGGCCTATCAGTTTTGAAATTGCTTGATGAATTAAGGGGAGAGGAAAATAAAAATCATAGTAAAATTGTAAATAGAGATAATGAAAATAGCTGATCAACCTTTAAGTCAAAAAAATATTATTGTCACTAGGTCTCAGGACGGAATTGATAACGTCAGATATCTATTTCAAAAAGAAGGAGCTTTTATTTTTGAATTTCCAACTTTAATCATTCAATATCCAGATGATTTAGGTCCCTTAGATGAAGCCTTGTCTGAAATAGATCAATTCCATTGGGTAATATTTTCAAGTAGTAATGGTATTAAATTTTTAGAAAATAGACTTAGGTTTAAAGGTAGCTCATTAAAAGACTGTTCTAAGAATTTAAAAATTGCTGTTGTCGGCGAAAAAACTTCTCAATCATTGAAATATCTTGGTATTGAAGCAGATTTTATTCCACCAGAATTTGTTGCTGAAAGTTTGATTGATAATTTCCCAGTGTCAGGCTATGGCTTAAGAATTTTATTGCCAAGAGTTCAAACAGGTGGCAGAAGTTTAATCTCTGAACAATTTAGAAATGCTGGCTCAAGAGTTGTTGAGGTTGCTGCATACGAATCAAAATGTCCCGATTCGATACCAAATGAGACAGTGGAATTAATTAAAACTAAGAGGGTTGATGCCATAATGTTTTCTAGTGGCAAAACTGTAATAAATTCAGCTTCATTGTTAAAAAAGTACTTTGGCGATGAATGGTTGTCAATTTTAGATAGTGCAAAGCTTCTGACAATAGGACCTCAAACTTCTATTGTATGCAAAGAGCTTTTTGGGAGAGTAGACAAAGAAGCAAAAATGTATAATTTTGAAGGCTTATTAGATGCTGCTGTGGAGTGCTTTAGTTAAGTAATTGATTATGATAATTCTTTTCTACTAGTTCCTTGAATCTATCAATATTTGCTTGAAGTTCATTTGTGACCATTCCTCCAAGAATATTTTCTTCCATGAATCGAGCAATCATTTTTGGTAGTTCATAAGTTACAGATAAATTGACAGTTGTTAAATTTTCATTATTTGAGAAAATAACTTCTCCTTTAGTAGGTAGGCCACCAATAGATTCCCATTTTAATTTTTGTTGATCTATTCTTTCCGTGATTTGAGCTTTCCATTTAAATTTAAAACCGTTTGCAGCTAAAGTCCACTCTGTTAAATCAGGCAAGATGGAGGTTTCACTATCAATTGTCTTTACAGATTCAATCCAACTCATCCATAGTGGCATTGAATCTAAATCACTCCAGGTCTCCCAAACATTCTCTAAAGGTGCATTAATATTTGTGATTACTTTATGCTCAAGCCAAGTCCCCATATCAACTCACTGAAAGATTCTTGGCTAATTTAATTTTCTTATTTAATATTGATGCAGCTGCTAAATGACCACTCATCGTGGCACCCTCCATTGAGTCAATATAATCCTGTTTAGTATAACTCCCAGCTAAGAAGAAATTTGAGATAGATGTTTTTTGATTAGGTCTGTAGGGTTCCATCCCAGGAGATTCTCTGTATAAAGATTGTGGAATTTGAACAACATTACTCCATAAAAGTTTTAAGTTCTTTGAGGAAGGGAACAAAACCCTGACTTCTGTATCTATTGCTTTTGTTATTCTTTCTTTTGATCTACCCATCCAGCTATCACCTGGAGTTAAAACACATTGAAGTAGAGATCCTAAATTTGGCTTTCTATAATCCTCTGGACTGGTTAAAGCTAAATCTGCAAAACAACTGAAGGAGGCATCTGCTGAATATAAAAGGTTATCAAGCCCAGTTGGTCTATCAGTATTCTTATTATTTCCATTTAATTCAGTAATCCAGCCATCATATCGAAGTTGGATAGTGGCAACTGCAACTGCTCTTAGTTTCTGAATACCTTTGAATTCTTTAAATTTATACCATGTTTTTGGGATTATTTTCTTTATACCAGGCACATCACAGGCTGCAAGGTACATATCTGCTTTGATAACTTTTTCACCTTCTGGAGAAGCAATTTTTAGATGTTTGACAATTGTTTCAGTATTATCCTCTGTATAAATGATTTCTTCAATCTTATGATTTAAGAAAATTCTAGCTCCTTTGCTTTGAATGTAATCGACTATTGGCTGTGTAAGCCATTTGTGTGGAGATCCTTTTAATAAATTTAGCTTTGATGCTTCTGTTTTAGAAGCAAACATCATGAAGATTGTTAGCATACATCTTGCAGAAATATCCTTGCAATTAATAAAACCTAATGCGTAAGCAATGGGATCCCACATTCTCTCAAGACTCCGTTGACTGCCACCATGATTTAAAAACCATTCTTTAAAGCTAATTCTGTCTAATTCTCTTATGGTCTTCATCGCTCCCTCGTAATCTACTAATCCGCGAACTATTGGACTAGTTCCAAGTGCTAAAGCATTTCTAATTTTATCAACAATGTTTAATTGCTCTGTAGTAAAAAACGCTTTTAGTCCATTAAATGGAGCACCCATTGGGAATCGGAAGTCAAGTGATTTCAGATTTCCACCTTTATTGATAAAAAGGTGTGTATGGTCTTTTGGTAATAGATTATCTATTGCTCCAACTTTTTTCATTAGTTTAAAAAGGTTCGCATAGTTATAAAAAAATACATGTAGCCCCATTTCAATATGATTCCCATCGTCATCTTCCCAACTCCCAACTTTTCCACCCCAGAAAGACCTACTTTCAAATATTTCAACTTCATGACCAGAATCAACTAAATCGACAGCTGCAGTCAAACCAGCTAATCCAGAACCAACTATTGCAATTTTCACTTTTTTTGTAAATTATAACAAATAGACTAACTATGCTGTTAGTTGTGTGCAATTAGTCCATCATTTTTTTATAGTGTAGTAAGAATTGATCCGATAAAATAATGTCTAATAAAGAAATCAAAGAAAAGATTACTACCTCAAAAGATGGGAAAGGTATCTTGATAACAGAAGATGCTATTGAACAAATATCAATCTTACTAAAAAATCAGAATGAGAAAAATATTCTTAGAGTTGGAGTAAGATCAGGAGGATGTAGTGGAATGAGTTACACAATGGACTTTATCAGTGAAAACGATACACATCCTGAAGATAAGAAATATGATTATTCGCTGGGAGAAAATGTTTTTTTTCAAGTGGTTTGCGATCCAAAAAGTCTTTTATATATTTATGGGATGCAACTTGATTTCAGTAAAGAACTAATTGGTGGTGGATTTAATTTTGTTAACCCAAACGCTTCACAGACATGTGGTTGTGGAAGCTCTTTCGCAGTTTAAACTTTTTACATATAATGAACAACGTTGAAAGTGATTTTAATAAAGCCTTGACCAGTTATAAAGAGGGCGGTGAATTAGAATCTTTAGTCGAAGAATTTAAATTAATAATCAATCAAATTCCAAATCACTTTGCAGCTTGGACTTGCTTGTCTTGGCTTCAATTGCTTCTCAAAGAAAATTATGATGCCTTACAATCAGCAAAACAAGCTGTAAAATTAAATGGTCAAGATCCCCAGGCGAGAATAAATCTAACACTGGCTCTTTTAGCTACCAATACAAAAGGCGTTCGAGATCAAATAGAGCTGATAAAAAGAATGCTTATAATGGCACCTGATTTAGAAGAAGAATTGAAATTATCCATTGAAGATGGTTTTTCTAGATATAAAGACTGGCCTGAATTAACCAAAATAAAAAAATGGTTGGACTTTTAGTTTGTATAAAGTATTAATTCTCAGTAATGGACATGGAGAGGACTTATCTGGGAGCTTACTTGGAAAAAAATTAATAGAGCTTGGCCATGAAGTAAATGCTCTTCCAATAGTAGGTAAAGGAAATTGCTATAAGACTAAGGGAATAAAAATTATCGGAGAAACAAAGGAATTTAATACTGGAGGATTGGGTTACAACTCATTTAGAGGTAAGTTAGAAGATATGTTTAATGGGCAGATAATTTATTTTTTTAAGAAATTATTTCTTACTTTTCAGAACAGGAATGAATATGATTTTTTTTTAGTTGTGGGTGACATAGTCCCAATATTATTTTCTTGGATCTCAAGCAAAAATTGTTTTGTATATCTAGTAGCCTACTCAAGTCACTATGAAGGTAAATTAAAACTTCCATGGCCATGTATGTTTTTTTTGAAGTCCACAAAAGTAAAACAAATTTACTCCAGAGATCATTTAACCGCTGAAGATTTAAGTACTCAATTAAAAAAGCAAGTTAAGTTTCTAGGGAATCCCTTTATGGATAGTCTGGTGTTAGATGAAAAATTTAACTCAAACATTCAAAAAAATTCTGTAGCATTGTTGCCAGGCAGCAGAATACCTGAAGTCGAAAATAATTTTTCTTTGCTTTTGGATTTCTTAGAAAAAATATCTGAATATAAATATTCTCAAAATATAGTTTTCAATTTCGCATTAATTAATTCCTTGAAGATGGATAAAGTGCTTAAAATTTTAGAAAATAGAAACTGGGATCTTTCAAGAAAAGGATGTTCTTCTAAGGGTTTCCATTTAAAGTATAAATTTATTTGTGTTGGTTTTAACTGGAATAGTTTCGAGGGACTTCTCAGCCAAAGTGTTTTGGTTGTAGGTATGGCAGGGACTGCATTAGAACAGGCTGTTGGGCTTGCCAAGCCAGTTGTGCAAATTGAAGGGAATGGTCCTCAATTTACTAAATCATTTGCCGAGGCTCAAAGAAGATTATTGGGGGAGACTGTTTTTTGCTCCACCAAACATACAAATAAATATGATCAAATAGCTGAAACTATAAATATTTTTTTTAAGGTACTTTATTTGCTGAAACTTGATAAACATTTTTTATTGACTTGCGAGAGAAATGCTTCTAAAAGACTTGGTACGAGTGATGCATGTATTAGGCTGATAGAAGATATTATTAAAGAAGTTGATTATGAAAAATGATCAATTGAAAGAAAAATTTAGAGTCTGGTTAGATAATATTCTGTTGATAAATTTTTTCTTAGTTATTTTTTTTGCTTTATTTTTTTTCTTTGCTTTAATCATGCAGATTAATGGTAATAACGTTTTTATAAACTTTTTTCAGAGTATTTGGAACCCCTTTATTGTTCCTCTAATAACTATATTGATTACAAGTGCATTGATAAGTGGAATTACTTCTTGGTTGAAGCAAAAATTGCGTTCTCAAGAAGAGGATATTTAAATTGATATAAAGATTTTTTAAGCCTTGAACTTTTCACTTTTTGACCTTCAAGTACTATTTTTGATCCTTCCCCAAGTAATAATCTTAAGGGGAAGGCAGGGACAGGCATTAAATTTGGTCTTTTCAAACAAGTAGCCAAGGTTTGCGTGAATTCTCTCATCGTGACGCTTTCGGGAGCAACTGCATTTATTACGCCATTATATTTTTTGTTTTTTAATGCAATCATAATTAAACCGCATAGATCTTCTTTGTGTATCCAACTCATCCATTGATTTCCTGATCCAATAGGTCCTCCTAAACCAATTCTAAAAATGGGTAGCATTTTTCCTAATGCACCACCATCTTTTTCCAAAACAATACCGATTCTAAAAATAACTAATCTTGTAAATCTAGGTTTGTTTTTAGCAGCTTCTTCCCATTTTTTGCATAAATTGGCTAAAAAATCATTACCTGATGGACTAGCTTCATTAAATTCTTTGGTTGAGCTTGTGCCATAAAAACCAATTGCAGAGGCATTTATAATTACTTTTGGGTTGATTTTAAAAGTTCTCAAATTATCAATAAGATATGAGGTGGACGATATTCTACTATCTTCAATTATTTTTTTTTGTCTATCTGACCATCTCTTATCAGCTATTGGTTCGCCCATTAAATTTATAATGCCATCTGCATTTCTTAGATTGTCTATAAAATTGGAATTTTTCCAATTTGATTTTTTAGACAGATCTAATTTTAAATATTGTATTTTTTTAAGGACTTCTATTCTTTTAAATTTATTTATATTTTTCCTGCTTACTACACAAAGATTGTGACCTTCCGCAAGTAATTTTGGGATTAAGTCTTTCCCTATAAATCCTGTACAACCCAGTAATAAAAGACGCATTTTTTTTGTAACCTACTAATAAACAATAAATTATTTTTCTGGGATTCGTTAGTTATTAATATCTCAATTGTTATTATTTATAATGCAATCAAAGCTCGCATTTATTAAATTAAAATAGCTAGAAGGTAAAGCTTATGACCAATTCATCATCGAATAATCCACTAAAAAAAGGTAGTTTAGTAATTTTAGATTATGAAAAATATTCACAAAGTGTTGAGTCACTTGCAAGTGATACCGAACTACCGAATTATGTTTTTGAGGGACCTGGAGAAATTTTAAGTGTTAAAGAAAATTATGCACAAATTAGATGGAGAAAACCCGTTCCTGATGTCTGGTTGAAACTTGATCAACTGAAGGAGTATGTTAATTCAGTTTCATAATTATTCGGAAGTTATAGACCTTTTTTATTATTTGACATTTTGGTTTGTATTCTTTTAGCCTCTTTCATCATCTCCTTCCCGTCAAATAAATAACTATCAATATAACTTGCTGTATACCTCTCAAATTCATCCAAAGCATCTTGTACTTGTGAAAAACAATGATAAAGATCAAGACCAATTGAGGATATTGAACTAGGAACTGCTAGTGATTTATAAATTTGCCCAGCCTTATCAATTTTCTTTTTGCTTTTCTCGATATATATACAGAAAGCCTCCATTAGCTCATCATCGTAAGGATCTCCCGAAAGTTTTTTTACTTCTAAATTTAGATTTTTAATAATTTGATTAACTGAGGAGTTTATAGGATTGTAGATATACCTGATCCATTCTTTAATATCCGAATCTTTTGTTGAAGAACCAACTTTATTCGATCTAATTTCTGCTGACCAATTGAGGGGATCGTAATCAATAGAGCTTTTTTCTAGAAATTCTTTTTGATCATATTCCCTTTTCTTTAACGGATCATTTAAAATTTCCCACGCACTTTGAATGGCTAGGAACTGATCTTTATTCCCCCCTGTATCTGGATGAAACTTTTTTGCTAAATTACGATAAGCAGATTTAATTTCACTTTTTTTTGCATTTCTAGTGATCCCTAAGACACTATATAAATTCTTCTTTTTCATTTAGAGATATCCATCAGTTCTAGGAATTATTGATGTGTTTGCATCAAACATTGCTGTTGATAAGTATCTCTCTCCGAAACTTGGAAGAATAATAACTAGCTTTTTATTTTTTAATTCCTCTCTTTTGCCAATTTGAATAGCAGCAGCCAAAGCTGCTCCGCTACTAATTCCAGATAAAAGCCCTTCTGTTTTTGCAAGAAGTCTTCCATAATAAAAAGCTTCATCATCATCAATTTTGATGATTTCATCAATAAGCTCTTTTTGAAGAACTTTAGGAATAAAACCTGCTCCGATCCCTTGTATCATGTGATTTCCAGCTTTATCACCAGAAATAACTGCACTCTTTTTGGGCTCAACTGCATAAATTTTGCAATTTGGATTTACTCGTTTGAGATATTTGGCGCAACCTGTAACTGTCCCGCCAGTTCCAACTCCAGTAATTAAGCCATCAATATCATGATTTGTTTGTTCCCATATTTCTTTGGCGGTGGTTTGAGCATGAATGATTGGATTTGCAGGATTTTCAAATTGATTAAATTGGAAACTATCTTCAATTTCAAATGCCAATTCATTCGCAAGTTCTATAGCCCCTTGCATACCATCTTTACCTGGAGTTAGCTGTAACTCTGCTCCATATGCACGTAGCATTGCTCTTCTCTCAATGCTCATAGTGTCTGGCATGGTTAGGACTAATTTATATCCTTTTGCAGCAGATACCATAGCTAAAGCTATTCCAGTATTTCCACTTGTAGCTTCAATTAATGTTGTTTTATTAGGAGATATTAAACCTGTTTTTTCTGCCTCAAGTAACATTGAATATGCTATACGATCTTTTACTGATGCAGATGGATTAAAGCTTTCAAGTTTAGCAATTAATTCTGGGTAACACTTGCAATATTCTTTTATTCTGTTTAATTTCACTAATGGTGTATTTCCGACTAATTCTGTTATGTCATTGGCTATCTTCATGAAAGTTTTTTAGGTTAGATTTTTTTGTATATTGCTCTTATCTTAATATTATTTCTTATTTCTAGAAATAAGATCATTTCAAAAAAATATAACCTAATTCGAAAAGATTTTTTTATAGTTAACTTATGATTAATGTTTAAGTAATTTGTATGTACTCACTAGAAATATCATTACGATATTCACCATTCCCAATTTCAATACAAAAGAAAGAATATGAAGATGTTCTTGGAATTTTGAATGAAATTAAGAATTTAATGAATGGAATTAATCAGAATTCTTCTTTTATTGAATTACATTGCGAGAAAATGAAAGATAAAGTTGTTGTAGTTCTTATCAAGGAGATAATTGCTGTACAAATTTATGAAAAGTCAGCTGTTGCTGGAGGATCCAAGAGACCTGGTTTTTCCCTAGATGGTTGAATATGAAGCAGAGTGAAAATCTCTATTCGAAAAATAATTCAGATTTACTTTTTAGGAATGTGAGTTTCTCTTGGCAAAGTAATGGTGTCAGTTGTATTAAGAATTGCAATTTTAATATCTCTGGGGGTGGTTTATGGATGATAGTTGGAAAAAATGGTTGCGGCAAAAGTACACTTTTCAAACTAATAAAAGGTGTACTTCAACCCGACAGTGGTTTAATTCAAAGGCCAGCAAATATCTCAATGGTTTTTCAAAACCCAGATCACCAAATATTAATGCCAAGTTGTGCAAGTGAATTAATTTTAAATATTAATAGAATATTAAGTAAAAAAGAAATAGATAAAAAGGTTGACGAAACACTCAATTTTGTAGGATTACCTGGTTTTTTGAAGAGGCCAGTACACACTTTAAGTGGCGGACAAAAGCAGAGATTAGCTATTGCATCAGCACTTATTAGTGATAGTAAATTTTTGCTTATGGATGAGCCAACTGCTTTATTAGATGAATTTAGTCAAAAACAAATTTTAGAAATTATCAAAAATCTTACAGCAAGTAAAATAGAACCATTCACAGTTTTATGGATAACTCATCGAATGGAAGAATTGCAATATGCAAACCACATCGCTTCAATGAAAAATGGAAGGTTATCAGAATGGAAGAATGCATAAATTCTAAAAGAATAATAAATATTCCTTGTCATAAGGTACTTTTAAGAGTTAAGTTTTTATATATTCCTCGGTAGCTCAGCGGTAGAGCGATCGGCTGTTAACCGATTGGTCGCAGGTTCGAATCCCGCCCGGGGAGTTTATTTTATGATTCAACTAACTGCAAG
>MDSZ01198201.1_pt1 | contig 66181 bp, 60 predicted proteins | sample 811201 | NCBI WGS metagenome assembly MDSZ01 (sample SAMN05326647, study PRJNA326480) | marine metagenome | isolation source: seawater | place: Indian Ocean: North | collected 2010
CCGGTGGGGGCGGATGCCGCGGCATCCGCCCCCACCGGCGTTTCGGGCAGCGCGCGTCGGGCCGCAGGCGACGACGGCAGCGAGCCATCGCCGCCCGCCACCGCCTGCCATCGCACGCAGATGAGAGCCGCCGCCTCCGATAGCCGTACGCCTCGCGCAAGGTCGGAACTCCTGGCCGGCACGCCGCCCGGCAGCGCCCCCACCGGCGTGTCCCCGAAAAGTTCCGACCTTGCGCGCGCGGTCGCGCGACCCGAGCGCCGCTCGGCCGACCGGCACCGCGGTCAGATGACCGCCTGCGACCAGTCGTCGGGGTTGCCGAAGCGGTGCGCGGTGATCGCGATGGCCTGCTCGTGCAGGAACGGCAGCAGCTCGAGCCGCCCCGCGGTCGTCACGTCTGCGGCGTAGATCGCGAGATCGGGGTCGCCGCCGACGGCCCGCGCGAGTGCGGTGTGCAGCACCGCGGTCTCCGCACGGGGACCGATCAGGCGCACCCTCGGTGGCCGGGATGCCGCGGCCTCCGGCCCGCCCACGATGCGCGCCGTCCACTCGTCGTCGCTCTCGACGAACACGGTGATGCCCGCCTCCACGAGTCCCCGTCGCACGGCGGGCGGGAGGCCGGCCGCGACCGACAGCACGGTCGCACCCGCGGCCCGGATCGCGGCGATCGAGACGCGGAGCACCTGTTGCAGTTCGGCGCCCGCGGTGGCGCGAAGGCCGACCTCGACCGGCCGGTAGCGCAGCAGGTTTCGCTCGATGCCGAGGTGCGAGACATCCCGAACCTGGCCGAACTCCCGATCCCACTCGATCGCGTCGGACAGAGCGGCACGGCGCAGCCAGTCGAAGCGCGGGTAGTCGAGCGACGACTGGGACGCCTCGATGAGCGCGGTGATGCGCGAGTCGAGCCCGCGCAGGTGCAGGGTGCCCGACGCGGTGCCGGTCGATGCCCGCCAGCCGCCGAGGCCGACGAGGTGGTTCGGGCCGCCGGCTTTGGCGCCCGCGCCGACCGACGAGCGCTTCCAGCCGCCGAACGGCTGACGCTGCACGATCGCACCCGTCGTGCCGCGGTTCACGTAGAGGTTGCCGGCCTGCACGTGGTCGAGCCAGATGCCGAGCTCCTCGGGACTCTGCGTGTACAGGCCCGCGGTCAGCCCGTAGTCGACGGCGTTCTGCAGGGCGATCGCCTCGCCGAGGGTCGCGGCGTGCATTATGCCGAGCACGGGGCCGAAGAACTCCTCGCGATGGAACCGCGACCCCGGCGCCACACCGGTGCGGATGCCCGGCGACCACAGCCGCCCGGCCAGCTCGGGCACGGCGTCGAGCTCCTGCGGCTCGAGCAGCCAGCGCTGTCCCGGCTCGAGCTCGGTGAGCGCCCACTTCAGCTTGCCCTGCGGCATCTCGACGACGGGGCCGATCTCGGTGCGGGGGTCGGCGGGGGTGCCGACGCGCAGCGAGCGGGCGGCATCGACGATCTGCCGGGCGAAGCGCTCCGACCGGCCCACCGACCCGACGAGGATCGCGAGCGACGCCGCCGAGCACTTCTGACCGGCGTGCCCGAAGGCGCTCTTGACCAGATCGGATGCCGCCAGGTCGAGGTCCGCTGTCGCGGTGACGATCATCGCGTTCTTGCCGCTCGTCTCCGCGAGAAGGGGAAGGTCGGGACGCCACGAGCGGAACAGCGCCGCGGTCTCCCACGAGCCGGTGAGGATGACACGGTCCACCGCGGGGTGGGTGATGAGGGCCTCGCCCAGCTCACCCTCATCGATGTCGACGAGGGTGACGAGGCCGTCGGGGAGGCCGATGGTCGCCAGCGCGTCGACGATGACGGCAGCACAGCGCCGCGCCTGAGGGGCGGGCTTGAAGATGACGCCGGACCCGGCGGCGAGCGCGGCGAGCACGCCGCCCGCCGGGATCGCGAGCGGGAAGTTCCACGGCGGGGCGACGACGGTGAGACCGACCGGCTCGAACACCGCACCGGGCACGGCGTCGAGCTCACGGGCGGTGGCGGCGTAGTAGTTCGCGAAGTCGACCGCCTCGCTGACCTCCACGTCGGCCTCGGCGAACACCTTCCCGGTCTCGTCCGCGGCGACTTCGATGAGCTCGGCGCGACGGGCCTCGAGGGCGCGCGCGGCCTGCTGCAGTACGACCGCGCGGTCGGCGGCGGGCACCGAACCCCAGGCGATGCCCGCCTTCCGGGCGCGGGCGATCGCATCCTCGAGGCGTGCGCGGTCGTCGATCCGCGCGGCGCGCAGGGTCACGTCGCCGACGTGGGAGACGCCGATGCGCGCGAAGATCTGCCGCGCCCAGTCGCGGTTCTGCGGCAGCGCGGGGTCGGTGTCGGCTGCGTTGCGGAACCCGGGGGCGCCGACCGCATGCTCGCCGCTCTCCTTGAGCGAGAACACCGCGGTCTCGACCAGGTCGGCTCCGCCGAAGCCGCGCACGTCCTCGGCGCCGTCGTGGGCGATGCCCAGCACCGCCTGGGTGAGACCGGCGGAGCCGAGCGGCGGAGCGGGTTCGCGAAGGATCGACGGGTCACCGGGTGCGGGCGCGTCGCCGCGCTGCTGGGTGCGCGCGGCACCGGTGCGCAGCGAGGCATCCGTCGACCTCTCGAGCGCCGCGAGGAACCTGTCGCGCTCGCGCACCCAGAGGCGCTCGTCGTCGGCGAGCTCGAACGCGGCGGAGAGGAAGTTCTCGCTCGACGCGTTCTCTTCGAGGCGGCGCACGAGGTAGCTGATGGCGACGTCGAACTCGTCGGGGCGCACGACCGGCACATACAGCAGCACATGACCGACCTCGCGGGTGACCGCCTGCACCTGGCCCTGCGCCATGCCGAGCAGCATCTCGATCTCGATCGCGTCGCGCACGCCGCGTTCGTCGGCGAGCAGCCATGCGTAGGCGACGTCGAAGAGGTTGTGCCCGGCGACACCGAGGCGCACGGCGTCGGCGTGTGCGGGGGTGAGCGCCCAGTCGAGGCAGCGCAGATAGTTCGCGTCGGTGTCGAGCTTCGTCTCGTAGGGCGCCTGCGGCCAACCGTGCAGCACGGCGTCGACCTTCTCCATGGCCAGGTTCGCGCCCTTCACGAGCCGCACCTTGATGCGCGCGCCACCCGCGACGACCCGCTCTCCCGCCCACGCGGTCAGCTGCTGCAGCGCGGGCAGCGCGTCGGGCAGGTAGGCCTGCAGCACGATGCCCGCCTCGAGTCCGGCCAGACGTGGATCCTCGAGGATGCGAGTGAACACCGCGATCGTGAGGTCCAGGTCGCGGTACTCCTCCATGTCGAGGTTGATGAACGTGCCGTCGGTGGCGGCACTGACGTAGAGGGGCAGGAGGCGTTCGACGACGAGGTCGACGGTCTCGTCGAATGCCCACATCGAGATGTGGCTGGCGATCGCGGAGACCTTCACCGACACGTAGTCGACGTCGGGGCGGCGGATCAGCTCGTGGATGCCCTCGAGTCGCCGCAGCGCCTCGTGCTCGCCGAGCACGGCCTCACCGAGCAGGTTGAGGTTGAGGCGGGCGCCGTCGGCGCGGAGGGCCGCGAGGGCGGGGCCGAGCTTCTCGGCGCGCGCGTCGACGATGAGGTGGCCGACCATGTCGCGCAGCACGCGCCGCGCGATCGGCACGACGGCAGCGGGTGCCACGGGGGCGAGGGCGCCGCCCGTGCGCACCGCGCTGCGCAGGTACCAGGGCAGGAAGTCGGGCACCAGGGGGGCGATTCGCGACAGATGGGATGCCGCGGCCGCCAGGCTCTCGGGACGCATGACGCCGTCGACGAAGCCGATCGTGAAGGGCAGTCCGTTCGGGTCCCGCAGCACTCCGGCGAGGCGTTCCGCCGCCGGATCGACGTCGGCCGCCGCCGCTTCCCGCACCCACCGGTGCGCGAGCTCAACCGCCTGCCCGCTCAGTTCCGTCCCGACCGCATCCGTCATCTGCCGCACCACGCTTCCGTCCCTTCCACCCTGCCACTCGTGACCCGTGATCCCAGGGTGGCGGCACGCATCCTTCGAGAAAAGCGACTGTTTATGATCAATACACATCGGTCCTATCGAATGGATGCCATGTTCGAACTCCGGCGCCTGCGCATGCTGCACGAGTTCGCGCTGCGCGGCACCCTCGCCGCCGTGGCCGAGGCGCTGTCGTACAGCCCGTCGACGATCTCACAGCAGCTCGACCAGCTCGAGAAGGATGCCGCGGTGCCCCTGTTCGTCGCCGACGGCCGGCGCCTCCGCCTCACCGAGCACGGCGAGCTGCTCGCGGCGTACGCCGAACGAGCCCTCGACGAAGACGAACGCGTGCGCGGCGAACTGGAGGCGCTGCGTCCGGGCGCGGCGCCCGTGCGGGTGGCACTCATGCAGACGGCGGCCCTCGCCCTGCTGCCCGACGCCCTCGCGCTCCTCGCCGCGCGCGAGCCCGACCTGCGCCTCGAGGCGGCCGCCGTCCCGCCCGAGGAGGGCTTGTTCGAGCTGTCCGCCCGACGCTTCGACCTCGTCGTGGCCGAGCAGTACCCCGGCCACACCCGCGCCCACCGCGACGGGCTGACCCGTCGCATCCTCGGTCGCGACCCGATCCGTCTCGCCGTCCCGCGCGGCGACCGGGCACGGGGACTGCGCGACCTCGCCGACCGGCCGTGGGTGCTGGAGCCGGAGGGCACCGCCGCGCGGCAGTGGGCGGTGCAGCAGTGTCGGGCGGCGGGCTTCGAACCGGACGTGCGCTACGCCCTGCCCGACCTCACCGCCCATGTCGGACTCGTCGCCGCGGGCCGTGCGGTCGCCATGCTGCCCGACCTCGTCTGGGCCGGGGCGCGGCCTCCCGTACGCACGATCACCCTTCCCGACGCACCGACGCGCGAGGTGTTCGTCGCCACCCGCGCGGCCTCGGGGACGCGTCGGCGCGTGGGCGCCGTCGTCGATGCGCTCGCCGACGCCCTCACCGCGCGCACCTCCGCGGTCGCGGGCGGCGGGCGGGGCGGGGCATCCGCCTGATCAGCCCCAGACGCTCGGTGCGGGGGCCTTCGTCGGCGGCAGCGCCACGTCGAGCGCCCACTCGCTGAGCCACGCCTCGGGGGCGGGCACGGTCGCCGGGTCGATGCCCATGGCCTCGAACACCTCGGAGGTGGGCAGCACCCCGCCGGCTCGTCGCACGAAGCGGGAGCGCACGAACAGTCGGGCGTAGATCTCGCCGCGCACCACCGCGCGGTGCTCGAGATAGATCGCCTTGTCGTCGGCGGAGATCACCTTCGACTCGATGTCGAAGCGCTGCCACAGGTGCAGTGACTTACGGTGGGTGATCGTCGAGCTCGCCACGACCGGGTACCAGCCGCGAGCGCGCATGAGATCCCACAGACCCGAGCGCATGATGAGGTCGAACCGGCCGAGGTCGAACAACGACAGGTACCGTCCGTTGTTCATGTGCCCCACGAGGTCGAGGTCGGTGGGGAGGGTCGTGAGCCGCACACGGCCCACGAACGAGGCGTCGGCGATGACGCCGTCACGACGCAGACGACGCCGAGCGACGAACAGCACGAGCAGGGTGCGCCAGATCACGTTCACGACCGTGGATCGTACTGATCGTGGATGTCAGCACGCATTCCGTTGTCGGATGCCTACAGGTTCGTGCGGCATGCACAGCCGATTTCGCGGCCCCGCCGCGGCCGGTTAGAGTCTGGCCATGAACGCCGATCTGCAGATCGATCTGATCGTCCGCCCCGTGCGCGACGTCGATGCCGAAGCCCTGGGACGCGTGCACGCCACCTGCTGGCACGAGACGTACGACCACCTCATCAGCAAAGCCGCTCTCGAGAAGGTCTCTCCCCGCCGCCTTGCCGAACTGTGGACCCACTGGGCCGCGCAGGGGCCCGAGTTCCGCATGAGCGCGGCCCTCGTCGACGGCGAGATCGTGGGCTTCGTGGGCTCCGGCCCGGCGCGCGACCGCGACGCCCCTCGTGAGCGCGAGCTCTATTTCATCTACCTGCTGAGCGCATGGCAGGGAACCGGCATCGGCCAGCAGCTGTTCGACGCCGCCGTCGACGAGGGCGAGCCGCTCTACCTCTGGGTGGCCTCCGACAACCCCCGCGCGCACCGCTTCTACGAGCGCAACGGGTTCCACCTCGACGGTGACACCCACACGGAGCCCTTCCTCGGTGAGACGCTCACCGAGGTGCGCTTCGTGCGCTGACCCGACGTGCTGCAGATCTGGGCGCTGCCCGGGCTTCCCGAGATCGGTGCGGGCGACGACCTCGTCGCGCTCATCGGGGCGGCGGCATCCGATCAGCTGCGCGATGGGGACATCCTCGTCGTGACGTCGAAGATCGTGTCGAAGGCCGAGGGACGGTTCGTCCTCGCCGACGACCGCGAGGACGCCATCACCGCGGAGACGGTGCGCCTCGTCGCCAGCCGCACCGCCCCCAGCGGCCACACGACGCGCATCGTCGAGAATCGGCTGGGCATCGTCTCAGCCGCGGCCGGCGTCGACGCCTCGAACACCCCCGAGGGCACGGTGCTGCTGCTGCCGGTTGATCCGGATGCCTCGGCCCGCCGCCTCGCCGCGGGGCTGCGGGCCGCGCTCGGGGTCGAGGTGGGGGTGCTCGTCTCCGACACGCTCGGGCGCGCCTGGCGCGAGGGGCAGACGGACCATGCGATCGGCGCCGGTGGCGTGCAGGTGTTCGAGGATCTCCGCGGCGGCGTCGACGCCGAGGGCCGCCCGCTCGTCGTGACGCAGCCGTGCGTGGCCGACGAGCTGTGCGGCGCCGCCGACCTCGTCAAGGGCAAGGCCACGCGGCTTCCCGTCGCGGTCGTGCGCGGGCGCGCGGACCTCGTCGGTGCGCTCGACCTTCCGGGAGCGCGCTCGATCGTCCGGCCGCCGGAGCGGGACTTCTTCCGGCTGGGAGCGGACGAGGCCTACGCCGACGGATATGCCGCGGGCGCGGCATCCGTCATTTCCTGAGCGCGCTCAGCGCGAGCTGACCGACCCGAACAGCTTCGCGATCGGCGCCAGCACGAGGGGCCGCGCCGCGACCCACGCACCGACGATCACGAGCATCGAGACCGCGAAGATCGAGAAGCCGACCCAGTTGACCTCGTCGCCGCCCGCGTACATGTGGTTCAGGTTGCGCAGCGCCCCGGTCGCGAACACCAGCGTCACGTGCACGACGATGAACAGCACGAAGTAGATCATCACGGGGAAGTGCACCTTGCGGGCCCACTCGACCGGGTAGCTCTTGTTCAGTCGCGTCGCGTTCTTCGGCCAGATGCCGCTCATGCGCACGCCCGTGATCGCCGCGAGGGGCGCAGCGAGGAACACGGTCGCGAAGTAGGTCAGCTGCTGGATCGAGTTGTAGTTGACCCAGCCGTCCTCGGTCGGCCAGTCGAGCGAGATGTACTTGAGCACCGCGGTGACGGCGTTCGGGAACACCTCCCAGCTGGTCGGCACGATGCGCAGCCACTGGCCGGTGACGAACAGGAGCACGACGAACACGAGTCCGTTGACGAGCCACAGGATGTCCAGCGACTGGTGCAGCCACAGCGCGATGCTGATCTTCCGCTTCGGGTTCCAGCGCGGGCTCCAGAACGCCGGCGGCTTCTTCTGGTGCCGTACCTGCAGCCCCGAGCGGATGATCAGCACCATCAGGAACACGTTGAAGAAGTGCTGCCAGCCGACCCACGCGGGGAAGCCGACCGGTGCGCCCACCGGCAGGTGGTATTCGCCAGGGTAGGTGGCGACCCAGTCGCGCAGTGCGTCGAGGCTCAGCAGCCAGCGCACCGCGAACACGACCATCGCGCCCGCGAACAGCAGACCCACGACCGTGACGATCGCCGCGCCGACCCACTGACCGGCGGTGAACGGACCGATGCGACGCGGCTCCGGCTTCGGCGCGGGACGCTCGAACGCGTAGCGTCCCGGGAACACCGTGGGGGTGAAGGGCAGCGGACCGGCGGCGACGCGCGCGGCGATCGAGTCGGGGGCGGTCGGGGCTTCGGGGGCGAGGGCTGCGGGGGCGAGGGCTGCGGGAGCGAGGGCTGCGGGAGCGGTGTGCGCGATCTCCGGAGAATCGACCGCCGCGGGGCCTGCGGACGACGCCACAGCCGCAATCTCCGGAGTTGCGGTCGGGTCGGATGCCGCGGCGACCGGTGCACCCGGGGCGAAGCCCGCGGGCGGCCACGGGTCTCCGCCGGCGACGCGCGGGAGTCCGCGGCGCAGAGGCACGTCGCTCGCAGCGGCGGCGCGGGTGGTGGCGGGGCTCGGGGATGCGGCGGTGTGACCGGTCGGCGCGACGGCGGCCACCGGCGCGGGAACCGTCACGTCACCGACCGAAGGCGGTGCCGCGACAGGGACCTCGGCGGCATTGGTCGTCGCCGCGGCGATCGGGGCGGCGCCCGCAGGGGGCCACGGCTCCCCGCCCGGCGTGCGCGGCAGGCCGCGGCGCAGGGCGCGAGCGGGGCCGGCCGCGGCGGGCGCAGCATCGGCGACGGGCGAGGCGGGCGCGTTCTCCGGAGAATCCGCGGCGACGGGCGCGGACACGCCGGCGGGTGTCGCGATCTCCGGAGTTGCGGTCACGGGCACGGTGACGGGCTCGCCGGCCGGCACGGCGGCGACCGCCGCGACCGAGGGGGCCGCGGCATCCGTCACCGCGACGGCCGCGTCGATCGGGGCCTCGCCCGCGGGCGGCCAGGGCTCGCCACCGGGCGTGCGCGGCAGCCCGCGGCGCACCGTGCGCGCGTAGGTCGCCACGCTCAGGCCTTCCGCGCCTCGAGGGCGCTGATCAGCTGGGGCACGACCGTGAACACGTCGCCGACGATACCGAAATCGGCGATGTCGAAGATCGGGGCGTCGCCGTCCTTATTGATCGCGACGATCGTCTTGGCGGTCTGCATACCGGCCTTGTGCTGGATCGCCCCGGAGATGCCGAGCGCGATGTACAGCTGCGGCGAGACCGAGACCCCGGTCTGGCCGACCTGGTACGACTGGGGCACGTAGCCGGCGTCGACGGCCGCGCGGGAGGCGCCGACCGCGGCGCCCAGCACATCGGCGAGCTGGTCGACGAGCGCGAAGTTCTCGCCCGATCCGATGCCCCGGCCGCCCGAGACGACCTTGGCGGCGCCGCGCAGCTCGGGCCGGCTCGAGGTGGCCTGCGCCGGCTCGACGGCGGTGACGGATGCCGCGGCCCTACCCGATGCGGCGACCTCGAGCGCGACGCTCTGGACGGTCCGCGCCTCGGCGCGCGCGTCGATCGCCCCCTGACGCACCGTGATGACCGGCGCGCCGAACGTGGCGGCCGAGTCGACGTTGTATGCGCCGCCGTAGACGGAGTGGTGGCCGACGACGCCCTCGGCGTCGCGCGAGACGCCGACCGCGTCGACGGCGAGCGCCGAGCGGGTGCGGGCGGCGAAGCGGGCGGCGGCGTCGCGGCCGTCGAGGGAGTGGGAGACGAGCACGGCGTCGGGCTGCACGAGCGCCGCGGCGGCGGCGAGCGCGTCGGCCACCTGCACCCCGACGGTGTCGGGGGTGGTCGGCACGGTGAGCACGGCGGTCGCCCCGAGAGCCGCGGCATCCGCTGCCAGTTCGGCGTTCTCGTGCACGACGAGCGCGACGGGGGTGCCCACCTGGGCGGCGGCGCCGAGGAGTCCGGCGGACGAGCTGGCGAGCTCCCCCGACGGGGTCACGTCGAGCAGCACGAGGATGGTGTCGGGCGCGAAGTCGGTCATCGTCGTCTTCCTCAGGCCAGTCGGTTCGAGATCAGGTATTCGGCGAGCTTGGTGCCGGCGTCGCCCTCGTCGACGATCTTGGTGCCGGCCGCGCGGGCGGGCTTCTCCGAGATCGCGATGACGATCGACCGGGATGCCGCGGCATCCGTGGCGTCGACGTCGATGTCCGCGAGGCTCCAGGTCTCGTACGGCTTCTTCTTGGCCGCCATAATGCCCTTGAAGTTCGGGAAGCGGGCGTCGGGGAGGCGCTCGGTGATGGAGATGACGGCGGGGAGGGCCGCCGAGACCGTGGTGGTTGCGCCGTCGATCGCCCGCTCGCCGGTGACGACGCCGTCGGCGATCTCGACCGTGCTGAGGCTGGTGGCGGCGGGCACGTCGAGCAGCTCGCCGAGCATCGAGGCGATGACGCCGCCCGAGCCGTCGGTGGACTGATTGCCGGCGATGACGAGGTCGAAGCCCGCCTTGCGCACGGCGGCGGCGAGCACCTCGGCGGTGAGGCCGAGGTCGGCGCCGAGCAGGGCCTCATCGACGACCTGCACGGCCGAGGCCGCGCCCATCGCGAGCGCCTTGCGCACAGAGGCGGTGGCCGACTCGGGAGTCACCGACAGCACGACGACCTCGGTGCCGGGGTTCTTGTCGGCGTAGGCGAGCGCGACCTCGAGGGCGCGCTCACCGATCTCGTCGATCACCGCGTCGCTCGCGGCACGGTCCGCGAGCCCCGTCTCGAGGGACAGCTTGCGGTCACCGTAGGTGTCGGGGACTTCTTTGACCAGCACGACGATCTTCACGGGGCACTCCTTACGCCATCGCAGAGTCTAACGGAATCACGGCGATCGATGACACTCAGTCTCACCGATGGTGGAACTCGGGAGCACGCTTCTCGCGGAAGGCGGCCATGCCCTCTTTCTGGTCCTCGAGCCCGAACAGCGAGACGAACACCCGGCGCTCGAACCGCAGTCCCTCGGTCAAGGTCGACTCGCGCGCGACCCGCAGTGCCTCCTTCGCGGCGTAGACGACGGGCAGCGACTTCGCCGCGATCCCCTCGGCGACCTCCTGAGCGACCTCCCGCAGCTCGGCGGCGGGAACGACCCGCGAGGCGAGCCCCGCGCGCTCCGCCTCGACCGCGTCGATCGTGCGCGCCGTGAGCACGAGATCGGCCGCCTTGTACGCGCCGACGGCGCGCGGCAGCCGCTGCGTGCCGCCGAGACCCGGGATGACCCCGAGGTTGATCTCCGGCTGTCCGAACCGGGCGGTATCGGCCGCGAGGATGATGTCGCACGTCATCGCGAGCTCGCACCCGCCGCCGAGGGCGAAGCCCGCGACCGCCGCGACAAGCGGGGTGCGCAGCTGTGAGAGGCGCTCGAGTCCCGCGAAGGGGCTCCCCTGCTCCATCTCCAGCGGCGTCTTGTCGGCCATCTCCTTGATGTCGGCGCCGGCGGCGAAGGCCCGCTCGGAGCCGGTGATGACGATGCATCCGATCTGGTCGTCGGCGTCGAAATCGGATGCCGCCGCCCCCAGCTCGCTCGCGAGCTGGGCGTTCAGCGCGTTGAGCGCGTGCGGGCGATTCAGGGTGATCCACCCGACGCGCCCTCGGCGCTCGACCAGGATCGTCTCGTACTCGGCCATGGATCCTCCCGTCTGCGGGGCACCCTCATCGGTGCGCACATCTTCGATCCTGCCGCGCCGAACGTGGGATGGCGAGCGCCGATGAGCCATCGATGAGATGGTGCGGAATCGGGTCTCCGAAACCTGTGAACGAACTGATAGCGCAAGCCCCTATGATCGGCGCGATCGCGTGGGGCGGTTGTTGGGCATCAGCTTGTCCGTTCGCGACGGGGGTCGCGAAAGAGCGCGGCGGGGGCCGCACAAAGGGGTGGAACTCATGACTCGCAAGAGTGTCATGGGCTCGGTCGTCGCGCTCGGCGCGCTACTGGCTCTCTGATCGCGGCGGCGCCCATCGTGGCCGCGCCCGCACTGGCGCAGAACGCGGCGCCGTACCGGGATTGCACGGCGTTGCCGCCCAATCTCGTCGACAACTGCGGCTTCGAACAGGCGCCCGTCGGCGACGAGATCGTGCCGGGATGGGGAGTCACCTTCGGCGACGGATCGGAGCCGGCGCTCACGCTCGGCCCGACGACCGAGCTCCCGCATTCGGGCAGCGGGGTGCTCGTCTTCCAACCGGCGGGCGGGAACGACCCCGACACGGTCACGCAGTCGCTGCCCCACCTGCAGCCGTCGAGCACCTACCAGTTCGGCGTCTGGTGGTACGGCGGTGTTGTGACTCCGGAGTCCATCCCGGACAGTTCCGGCACCTTCGACGCCTACGTCGACGGGGTCGTCGGAGGCACGCAGTACGCCGTCAAGAAGACGAGCGAGGACACCTACGCTCCCGGGTGGAGCTTCAGCATGGTCAACTTCACGACCGCCGCCAGCGGCACGCCGCGCATTGTGCTGTCCGCCTCGGGGGCATCGACCTACGTGCGCGTCGACGACGTCGCAGTCGCCCAGGTGCCGTCGGCGCCTGTCGCGCCGACGAACGTCAGCGCGACAGCCGGCGATGCGTCCGCGACTGTCTCCTTCCACGCGCCCGCGAACACGGGCGGGCTTCCGATCACGGCGTACACAGTGACGTCCTCGCCCGGAGGATTGACGAGTGTCGGATGCACCAGCTCCCCCTGCACGGTGAGCGGGCTGACCAACGGCACACCGTACACGTTCACCGTCACTGCCTCGAACCTCGCAGGCACGAGTCCCGCCTCGAGCGCCTCGTCGTCGGTCACACCGGCGGCTGAGCAGTCGATCACTTTCGCGCAGCCGGAGACCCAGACCTACGGCACCCCGTTCACGGCGGTGGCCACGTCGGACTCCGATCTGCCGGTGACCTTCTCCAGCACCACGGACGCCGTCTGCACCGTCACCCTCTCGGGCGTCACGACGTTCCACGCGAACGGCACGTGCACGATCGACGCGGACCAGGCCGGTAACGACGCGTTCCTTCCGGCGACGACGGTCGAGCGCAGCTTCCAGGTGGACCCGGGCACGCCGGGCGCCCCGACCATCACCTCGGTGACCACGGCGTCGGGGTCCGTCACGGTGTCGTTCACTCCGCCGACCGAGACCGGCGGCAGCCCGATCGTCGGATACCTCGTCTCCGCGGGCCAGCGCTCCCAGGAATGCGATGCGTCCCCGTGCACCGTCAGCGGGCTCGTGAACGGATCCGCCTACGAGGTCTCGGTCGCTGCCCAGAACGAGCTGAACACCGGCCCCGCGGCGCAATACGAAGGCACCGTGACTCCGCTCGCCACGCAGACGAGCGAGTTCGCGAACCCGGGCAGCCTTCCGTTCACGATGACGGCCAATCTCATGGCTCGAGCCACCTCGGACCTTCCGGTGACGTTCACGACACTCACTCCGGACGTGTGCACGGTGACCCGTGCGGGCGGACTGACTCCCGTGAGCGCGGGCGACTGCACCATCGCCGCGCACCAGGACGGCGATGACGCGACGGCGCCTGCTCCCGAGGTGGATCAGACGTTCTCGATCACGGCCGTCGCCTCCGATGCGGTGCGGTTGAGCGAGGGCTGGTCCGGCGACACGACTGTGAGCATCGCTTTCGCTCCTCCGGTGAACACCGGCGGCGCACCTATCCTGTCGTACTCGGTGACCGCTCGCGGCGGCACGGCAGCCGTCACGATCAGCTGCGCAGGGTCGCCGTGCACGATCACGGGCCTCGTCAACGGCACGGCCTACACCGTCGCCGTCGTCCTGGTGACGTCGGCGGGCAACGGAGCGTCCGTGTTCTACCACGGGCGGCTCACGCCGCACGGCTCGCAGACGATCTCGGTCGTCGGCGCACCGGAGTCGGGGTACACCGGGACGACCGTGACCCTCGCGGCCACCGCCACCTCGGGTCTCCCGGTCACGGCGGAGCTGGGCGACGCCGGCGACCCCGGAGCGTGCTCCGTCAGCGGACTCACCATCAGCCTCCTCACTCCCGGCACCTGTGTGGTCGGGCTGATCCAAGCGGGTGACGCGGCCTACAGCCACGCGGTTCCCGTGGTGGTGTCGATCGTCGTCACCACCGCACCGGCGTCGGCGCTCACCGTCCCCTCGGGCCCGGTGACGACGGGCAGCGACCAGACCTTCACCGCGTCCGGGCTGCTGCCCGGAACCGATGCGACGTTCGTGCTGCACTCGAACCCCATCGTGCTCGGTACCGTCACGGTCTCGTCCACCGGTGTCGCGACGCTCGCGACCGCGCTCCCCTCGGGCGTGACGGGGTCGCACACGGTGATCGTGACGGGAACCTCGGCCGACGGCACCGCGGTGACGCTGTCCCAGGGCATCACCATCGCCGACCCGGCCGCAACGCTCCCGCGCACCGGCGCCCCGGACCTCTCGGGGCTGCTCGTCCTCGCCGGGGCAGCGCTGCTCGGTGGCGCCGTGCTGCTGTTGATGACGCGCCGGCGACGAGCGCACTGATGACATGACGAGGGGGTGGATGCCGCGGCATCCACCCCCTCGTCATGTCCACGTCAGTCGGCGGACTCCGCCTCGCGGCTCGCCGCCGCACGGTCGGCCGCCGACGCGACGTACCCGTCGATGTGCCGCTCGTCGGGACCGTTGTAGGCCGACAGCGGACGGATGAGCGCGTTGGCGGCGGTCTGCTCGATGATGTGAGCCGTCCAGCCCACGATGCGCGCCGCGACGAACAGCGGCGTGAAGGTGAGGGTGTCGAATCCGATGAGGTGGTAGGCCGGGCCCGACGGGTAGTCGAGGTTCGGGTAGATGCCCTTGCGGGCCACGAACTCGCTCTCGAGGGTGTCGTAGAGCGCGGCGAGGTCACGGGCGTCGTAGTACTCCACGAGGTCGTCGAGGGCGGCCTTCATGGTCGGCACCCGCGAGTCGCCCTTCTTGTAGACCCGGTGCCCGAAGCCCATGATCTTGCGCTTCGCTGCGAGGGCCTCGTCGAGCCACGGCCCGACGTTGTCTGCCGTGCCGACCTCGTCGAAGATGTGCATGACGGCCTCGTTGGCCCCGCCGTGCAGGGCGCCCTTGAGCGCACCGATCGCACCGACGACCGCCGAATAGAGGTCGGAGGTGGTCGACGTGATCACCCGTGAGGTGAACGTCGAGGCGTTGAACGAGTGCTCCGCGTACAGGATCATCGACACGTTGAACGCGTCGACGACGATGTCGGCCGGCTCTTCGCCGAACGTCATCCACAGGAAGTTCGCCGCGTAGCCGAGGTCGTCCCGCGGCGGCACCGGCTGCTGGCCGCGGCGGCGGCGCTGGTCGTAGGCGACGATCGCGGGGATCTTCGCGAACAGCAGCTGCGCCTTGGCGAGGTCGGCGGCGGGCGAGGTGTCGGATGCCGCGGCATCCTGCGCGCCGATGACCGACACCGCGGTGCGCACGACGTCCATCGGGTGGGACTCGAGCGGCAGCAGGTCGATCACCGTCTTCACGTCGGCGTCGAGCCCGCGGTGCGCGCGCTCGAACCCCTCGAAGGCGGCGAGGGCCGCGGCATCCGGCAGGTCGCCGTTCCACAGCAGCAGGGCGACGGACTCGAAAGACTGGGTCGCCGCGAGCTCCTGCACCGGGTAGCCGCGGTACAGCAGGCTGTTGGTGTCGGGGTTGACCTTGCTGATCGCGGTGTAGTCGACCGTGACCCCGGCGAGGCCCTTCTTGATCTCGATCTCGGACATGTCTGCTCCTTCGCGGACGTCAGCGGGTGATCTGGAAGTTGAACACCGAGGTGTCGAAGTGGTTGTACTCCTCGTAGTCCACCAGGTCGTAGAGGTCGGCGCGATGCTGCATCTCGCCGAGCTTCGACGTGAGGTGGCCGTCGTCGAGGAGGGTGTCGAGCGCACGGCCCGCGGCACCCATGGCGATGCGCAGCAGCGACACCGGCCAGATGACGATGTTCACTCCCACGTCCCGCAGCTGGTCGACGCTGAACAGGTCGCTCTTGCCGAACTCGGTCATGTTGGCGAGGATCGGCACGTCGACGGCGTCGCGCACCGCCTCGAACTCGCCGAGGTCGCGCATCGCCTCGGGGAAGATCGCGTCGGCCCCGGCGTCGACGAGCGCCTTGGCGCGGTCGATCGCGGCATGGAGCCCCTCGACGGCACGGATGTCGGTGCGCGCCATGATGAGGAAGTTCGGGTCGCGACGGGCATCGGATGCCGCGCGGATGCGCTTGATCGCGGTGTCCTGGTTGACGACCGCCTTGCCGTCGAGGTGACCGCACCGCTTCGGGTTGATCTGGTCCTCGATGTGGGTGCCGGCGATGCCGGCGTCCTCGAGGGTCTGGATCGTGCGGGCCACGTTCATCGGCTCGCCGAAGCCGGTGTCGGCGTCGATGATCGCCGGCAGCTCGGTCATGCGGGCGATCTGCTGGCCGCGGCCGGCGACCTCGGTGAGGGTCGTGAGGCCGATGTCGGGCAGCCCGAGGTCGGCGGAGAGCACCGCACCCGAGATGTAGACGCCCTCGAAGCCCTTGCGCTCGATGAGCCGGGCCGAGAGCGGGTTGAACGCGCCCGGGAACCGCAGCAGCTCGCCGGTGGCCAGCCGCTCGCGGAACAGGCGCCGCTTCTCGGCGGCGGGGGTCTGGCTGTACAGCATCAGAAGAGTCCCTTCGGGGCGGGGGCGGAGGCGAGCACGCCGGGGGCCGCGACGATCGACAGCTCGCGCACCTCGGCCGGGGTCAGCTCGGGCAGGCGCTCGGCGAGGTCGAGGAAGCGCTCGATCTCGTCGGCGGTGAGCACGGGCTCGGCGAGCAGCCGGAACTTCGCGACGTAGTCGGGGCGGGTGAAGGGGCGGGCGCCGAGCGGGTGGGCATCGGCCACGGCGATCTCGTCGACGATCGTCTCGCCGTTCGCGAGGCGGATCTCCACGCGGCCGCCGAACGCCTTCTCGTCGGGGTCCTCCGAGTGGTAGCGGCGGGTCCACTCGGCGTCCTCAGCGGTGGTGACCTTGTGCCACAGCGCCACCGTGTCGGGGCGGGCCGCGCGCGCGGGCAGGTAGGAGTCGACGTGGTGCCACGCGGCATCCTGCAGGGCGACCGTGAAGATGTAGGGGATCGAGTGGTCGAGGGTCTCGCGGGAGGCCGCAGGGTCGTACTTCTGCGGGTCGTTCGCGCCCGAGCCGATCACGTAGTGCGTGTGGTGGCTGGTGTGCAGCACGATCGCCTCGATGTTCTCGGGGTCGCGCAGTTCGGGCCGCGCGGTGCCGAGCTTGCGGGCGAGGTCGATCCACGCCTGCGCCTGGTACTCGGCGGAGTGCTCCTTCGTGTAGGAGTCGAGGATGGCCCGCTTCGCCTCGCCGCGCTCGGGGAGCGGCACGTCGTAGGCGGCATCCTTGCCGTCGAGGAGCCACGCGATCACGCCGTCCTCGCCCTCGTAGATCGGCGCCGGGCTGGTCTCGCCGCGCATCGCGCGGTCGACTGCCTCGACGGCCATCTTGCCGGCGAAGGCGGGGGCGTGGGCCTTCCACGTGGAGATCTCGCCCTTGCGGGACTGCCGGGTCGCGGTGGTGGTGTGCAGCGCCTGGCCGACGGCCTGGTAGATCGTCTCGACCGGCAGGCCGAGAAGGGTGCCGATGCCTGCCGCAGCGGAGGGGCCGAGATGGGCGACGTGGTCGATCTTGTGCTTGTGCAGCGAGATGGCGCGCACGAGGTCGATTTGGATCTCGTAGCCGGTGGCGATGCCGCGCAGCAGCTGTGCGCCGGTCGCGCCGACGTGCTGGGCGACGGCGAGGATCGGCGGGATGTTGTCGCCGGGGTGCGAGTACTCGGCGGCGAGGAAGGTGTCGTGGTAGTCGAGCTCGCGCACCGCGACCCCGTTGGCCCAGGCCGCCCACTCGGGGCTCGTCGTGCGCTCGAGGGCGCAGCCGAAGACCGTGGAACCCGGGCCCGACACGGACACCGGGTGATCGAGCGCCTGCTGGCGGGCCGCACTCACCGGCCCGCGGGTGAGGGATGCCGCGGCCACCGCGGCGTTGTCGATGATGCGGTTGATGATCATGTCGGCCACCTCGTCGGTGACAGCGACCGGGTCGGCGGCGACCTCGGCGATCTTCCAGGCGAGTTGGTCGGTGCGGGGAAGCTCCTCGTCGCTGCGGTAGACGCGGACGTGGTGGGTGACGGTCATGCTGCTCCTTGATGGGCGGGGTGGGCGTGCTCTCCGACGGATGCGTCGGCGGATGCGGCGTCGGCGGCGAGCGAGGCGAGGATGCTGGTGAGCGCGTTGTGCAGGTGCACGTGCGTGGCGTGGGCGGCGAGGTCGGCGTCGCGCCGGGCGATCGCGTCGGCGATGACGCGGTGCTCGGCGACCGAGGCGGCGAGGCGTTCGGGCTTGTCGCGGGCGAGCCGGCGCACGCGCACGAGGTGGGTGCGCACGGTGCGCAGGGCCGCCACCAGGTAGTCGTTGCCGACGGCGGCGTCGAGCGCGGCGTCGAACCGGGCGATGAGCGCGTAGTAGGCGTCCCGCCCCTCGTCGCCCTCGAGGCGGGCGTGGTCGAAGTCGGCGGCGAACGCCGCGAACACGGCCGCGTCGGCGCGCTCCGCGGCGAGGCGCGCCTGGGTCTCCTCCAGCGCTCGACGGATCTCGAAGAGCGCACGGATGTCGGCGGCATCCACCCCCGTGACGACGGTCACGCGCGGCGAGGCCTGCGCGACGAGGCCGTCGGCGGCGAGGCGCGCGAGCGCCGCGCGCAGCGGAGTGCGGCTCACCCCGAGGCGGGCGGACTGGGCGGGCTCGGCGAGCACCGTGCCGGGGGCGAGGGTTCCGGACTGGATCTCATCGAGGAGGGTCGTGTAGGCGTGATCGCTGGCGCGCATGCCGCTCCTCCCTCGTCGCTGGCCATCGTTAGTGTATACACTCAGCCCCTGATTCCGCCAGTACGATCGAGTGGTTCGCGCTCTGCGTATACGCAGGGGACCCGCGCCGCCGGCGCCGCCCGGGCGTAGGCTGGCGGCATCCGCCCTGCCGCGAAGGAGCTCCCATGGCCGAAGCCGTCATCGTCGACGTCGTGCGCACCGGATCGGGTCGGGGGAAGCCCGGCGGAGCGCTCTCGGGCACGCACCCCGTCGACCTGCTCGCGACCGTGCTCACCGCGCTCGTCGACCGCACCGGCATCGACCCGGCCCTCGTCGACGATGTGATCGGCGGCTGCGTCGCGCAGGTCGGCGAGCAGTCCTCCAACGTCACGCGCAACGCCCTGCTCGCGGCGGGTTTCCCCGAGCACGTGCCCGGCACCACGATCGACCGCCAGTGCGGGTCGAGCCAGCAGGCGGCGACGTTCGCGGCGCAGGCGATCATCTCCGGCAGCCAGGACATCGTGATCGCCTGCGGCGTCGAGTCGATGAGCCGCCTCCCGCTCGGCACCTCGGCGATCGGCCGCGACGTGCTCGGACCGCGCCTGCGGGAGCGCTACCCCGACGGCCTTGTGCACCAGGGCATCTCGGCCGAGCTCATCGCGGCGCAGTGGAACCTCTCGCGCGCGCAGCTCGACGACTTCGCCGCGCTCTCCCACGCGCGCGCCGCGGCGGCCGCGGCATCCGCTCTGTTCGACGACGAGATCGTGCCGGTGACGGTGACGGATGCCACGGGCTCCCCCGTCGTGCACCGCACCGACGAGACCGTGCGGCCGGCGACCACCGCCGGCGGGCTCGCGGGTCTGCCGGCGTCGTTCGTCGACGAGGCGATCGCGGCGCGGTTCCCGCAGATCGGCTGGCGGGTGACCGCGGGCAACTCGTCGCCGCTCACCGACGGCGCCTCGGCCGCGCTCATCATGTCGCGCGAGGCCGCACAGCGCCTGGGGCTGCGACCCCGCGCCCGCTTCGTCGGCTTCTCGGTCGTCGGCGACGACCCGATCATGATGCTGACGGGACCGATCCCGGCGACCGCGAAGGTGCTGCAGCGCACGGGTCTGTCGATCGACGACATCGACGCGTTCGAGGTCAACGAGGCGTTCGCGTCCGTGCCGCTCGCCTGGCTCGCCGAGACCGGCGCCGACCCCGCGCGCCTCAACCCGCGGGGCGGCGCGATCGCCCTGGGACACGCCCTCGGCTCCTCGGGCACGCGGTTGCTCACGACCCTCGTCGGCGAGCTGGAGGCGACGGGCGGCCGGTTCGGCCTGCAGACGATGTGCGAGGGCGCGGGCATGGCGAATGCGACGGTCATCGAGCGACTGGATTGACACGGTCCGCACTCTTCACAGTTTTGTGAAATCGGCGTAGCTTCAGCGCCATGAGCGATGTCATCCGCACCACCGGACTCGTGAAGCGCTACGGGCGCCAGAACGCCCTCGACGGCCTCGACCTCGCGGTCGGCGCCGGCGACATCCACGGCTTCCTCGGACCCAACGGGGCCGGCAAGTCGACCACCATCCGCATCCTCCTGGGGCTCGCCCGCGCGAGCGGCGGCACCGCCGCGGTCTTCGGCCGCGACCCGTGGCGCGACGCGGTGGCACTGCACCGGCGACTCGCGTATGTGCCGGGCGACGTGAACGTGTGGCCGAACCTCTCCGGCGGCGAGTCGATCGACGTGCTCGCCCGCCTGCGCGGCGCCGACACTCGCTCGGCCGCCTACCGCACCGAGCGCGAGCGCCTCGAGCACCTGTTCGCGTTCGACCCGCGCAAGAAGGGCCGCGCGTACTCGAAGGGGAACCGGCAGAAGGTGGCGCTCATCGCGGCCTTCAGCGTGCCCGCCGAGCTCTACATCCTCGACGAGCCGACGAGCGGTCTCGACCCGCTCATGGAGGTCGTGTTCCGACGCGAGGTGACCCGGGTGAAGGATGCCGGCGCCACCGTGCTGCTCTCGAGCCACATCCTCTCCGAGGTCGAGCAGCTGTGCGACCGGGTGAGCATCATCCGCGCCGGGAAGGTCGTGGAGGCCGGCACGCTCGCGGACCTCCGGCACCTGACCCGCACCGAGGTGTCGTTCGACGCGTCAAGCGCGACCGCCGACGGCATCGCCGAGGCCCACGACATGAGCGTCGCCGACGGTCGGGTGCGGTTCACCGTCGACAGCGACGCCGTGGCATCCGTGCTGCCCGAGCTCGCGACCCGTCAGGTGACGGGCCTGCGCATCGAGCCGCCCTCGCTCGAGGAGCTCTTCCTGCGGCACTACGGCGACGACCTCACTGCCGGGTCCGTGCGATGATCACCCTGCTGCGCCAGCGGCTGCGGCGCGACCTCTGGCAGTTCGTCATCTGGATCGGCGGCACCTCCATGCTCGCGGCGTTCACGGTCTCCGCCGTGAACGGGTCGTACGGCACCGAGACGGACCGCGTGAACCTGCTCGCCACCGCGGCCGCGAACCCCGTCATCATGCTGTTCCGCGGGCTGCCGTCGGGCGCGGACCTCGGCGCGTTCACGGGGTTCCTGATCCTCCCGTTCCTCGCGATGATGGCCGCGTTCATGAGCTCATTCATGGCCGTGCGCCACACCCGCGCCGACGAGGACGCCGGCCGCACCGAGCTCGTGGCCGCGACCCCCGCCGGACGCGTCGCCCCGCTCGTCGCGACGATCGTGCACGGCCTCATCGCCAACGCGCTGCTCGCCATGCTCGTCGCCGTCGCGTTCCTCGCGTGCGGGCTGCCCGCCACGGGCAGCCTCGTCGCCGGTCTCGGCAGCGGAGCGCTCGGGTTCTTCGCCTACGGGGTCGGACTGATCGGCGCGCAGGTCTTCGCGTCGGGCCGCAGCGCCAACGCGTTCGGCGTGTGGGTGATGCTCGTCGCCTACCTGGTCGCGGGGATCGGCAACGCGCTCGGCACACCCTCCGCCGACCTCCAGCGCATCCAGAGCGCCCCGCTCGCCTGGTTCTCGCCGTACGGCTGGATCGAGAACGCACGCCCCTGGGCCGACGACAACCTGTGGCCGATCGCGCTCTGTGCGCTCGTGGCGGCCGTGCTGGCCGTGGCATCCGTCGCCCTGCAGTCGGTGCGCGACCTCGGCGAGAGCCTGCTGCCCGAGCGGCGGGCACGTGCGACGGCCGGGGCAGCGCTGTCGAGCTCGACAGGGCTCGTGTGGGTGCTCACGTGGCCGGCGATCCTCGGCTGGGCGATCGGGGGCTTCGTGTCGGGGCTGCTCGCGACGAGCCTGTCGTCGGTGCTGTCGCAGGCGGCGACCCAGCTGCCGTCCGTCGAGCAGCTGCTGGCCGCGCTGACGCAGGGCGGCTCGCTCGCGGTCGGCGCGATCGTCATCTTCTTCACGCTCGTGGGTGTGCTGGCCGCCTGCTGCGGCGTGCAGATCGTCGGGCGCGCTCGCCAGGAGGAGGCGCACGGCACGGTCGAGGCTCTGCTCGCGACCCCGGTCGGGCGGGTGCGCTGGCTGGCCGACTACGTCGCGATCGCCACGATCGGCGCGGCGGCGACCGTCGGCGGCGCGATCGTCGGGGCGGCGGCGGGCCTGGCCGGACAGAGCGCGCCCGACTGGTCGCTGTTCGGTGACGCGGTGGTCGTCGGCGCCGGGCAGTTCGTCGCCGCGCTGGTGTTCATCGTGGTCACGGCGCTCGTGCTCACGGTGCTGCCCCGGGCGACGCTCGCCGTCGGCTGGACGCTCGTCGGGCTGGCCACGGTCGTCGGCCTCTTCGGCCCGCTCTACCGGCTGCCCGACTGGATCGTGCACCTTGCGCCGATCGCCGCGGCGCCCACCGTCACCGGCTCGGGAACCGACGTGCAAGGGCTGTGGTGGCTGGTGGCCGCGGTCATCATCGGAGGTGCGGCATCCCTGGCCCTCATGCGGCGCCGCGAACTGGCCGGTGACGGATGACGCTCCCCGCCCATCGCGCCCTTGAGCCCGCCGAGCAAGCCGCGGCCATGATGACCGCGGCCGGCATGGCACGGATGCCGGCCCGCGTGATGATGGCGCTCGTCGCGGCCCCGGCCACGGGGTACACAGCGGCCGAGCTCGCCGACCGCCTCGGAGTGAGCCCCGCGGCGGTGTCGGGGGCGGTGCGCTACCTGGTGACACTGCGTTTCGTGCACCGACGCTCTGTTCCCGGCGACCGCCGCGATCGCTACGAGATCGTGCAGGACGGCTTCTACAGCTCCGTCGCCCTCAACGCGCCCGTGTACGCGCGCCTCGCGACCGCGATCGACGAGATCGGCGACGCCCAGGACGACACCGACGCCGACGCGGTCGCCCGGGCACGCGATCTCGCGGAGTTCTTCCGCTTCCTCGCCGAGCGCATGCCCGCGCTCATCGACGAATGGCGGGCGCGCGGCGGCGCGTAGCGCGGTTCGTCAGGCGCCGCCCAGACGGGCGCGCAGTGCGGCGAGCGCGGGACGCTGACCGGCGACGAGCAGGCGCTCCGCGTCGGCCGGTGCCGCCCACGCGATCCGGTCGACCTCGGGGAAGCGCGCGACGCGCCCCGAGCGCGGCGGCCACTCCATCTCGAACTCGCCGAAGACGAGATCGGATGCCTCCCACTCCCCCGCGGCGACGGCGAACACCGTCACGCGCTTGCCGCTGCCGTACCGGAACTCCCCCAGCAGCGCGAGTTCGCCCGCGGGCGGGTCGACGCCCAGTTCCTCGCGGAACTCCCGGACCGCGGCATCCGCCGGCGTCTCGACGTCGGGATCGAACTCGCCCTTCGGAAGAGACCACGCCCCCTCGTCGCGGCGCGACCAGAACGGGCCACCCATGTGCGCGATGAGCACCTCGAGCCCGGCCGCACCGCGGCGGTGCACGAGCAGACCGGCGGAGACGGCAGGGGGCACGGGGTCAGGCTAGACCCCGCACCCCGGCACGGTCATGCCGTCGGAGACGCGGCCTCCTCGCGCGCGGCGACGAGCGCGTCGAGCAGACGATGGGTGTCGGCGAGCTGGTCGTTCCAGACGGCGCGCACGATGTCGATGCGGTCGTCGGCCTCCTGCAAGCGGCCGAGGTAGTCGGCGACGGGCGCGAAGCCTTCGGCGGATGCCTCGTGCAGCCCGATGATGCGCAGCACGACCTTCGACTGCACGCCGTAGACCGGAAGCTGCGGCCCCCGCGGAGCGGAGAGCCCGACGTAATACAGCTTCTCGAGCCCCTGCGGCACGATGCCCGCGGCGAAGCGCAGCGGGGTGCCGGACCGGCGGGGCACGAGTGCGTCGTCGAGGAACGGCAGGGAGGCGTGGAAGCCCGTCGCCCACAGGATCGTCTCGTACTCGCGCGAGGTGCCGTCGGTGAACGTCACCGACGTGCCCTCGATGTCCGCGATGCCGGGGACCACGCGCACACGACCGTGGTGGATCCAGTACAGCAGCAGGTCGTTGACGACCGTGCGGCCCTCGGCGAGCGTGCGGTAGGCGGGCTCCGGCAGACCCGGGTAGTCCTTCCACTCGCCGATCGACACCCGTGCGAGCAGGCGTGCGATGAGGTCCTGCTCGTCGGCGGAGAACTGCGCCATCCACGTCACCTCCTGCCGCGGCACCCCGAAATAGCTCTTCGGCTGGAAGTACATGCCCTCGCGCACGACGATGTCGGCGTCGATGCGGTGCTGCGCGGCGTCCACTGCGAGGTCGCAGCCCGAGTTGCCCGCACCGACGACGAGCACGCGGTCGCCGACGATGTCGTCGGTGTTGTGGTAGCGACCCGAGTGCAGCTGCGTGCCGGTGAAGCGTGCGGCGATCGCGGGCACCTTCGGGTCCCAGAGGTGACCGTTCGCGACCACGACCCCGTCATAGTCGCGCTTCTCGCCGCCCGTGAGCGTCACGGTCCAGCCGGCGGACCCGACCGGGCCGTCGGTCGCGACCGGCACGACCGATTCGACCTCGACGCTGAACGTGACGCCGTCCCGCAGCTCGGCCTCGTCGGCGTAGGCGTTGAGGTAGTCGCGGATCTGCGTGCGCCGCGGGAAGTGCGGGTAGTCACTCGGCATCGGGAAGCCCTCGAAGCCGGTCATGTCACGGGACGTGATCAGGTGCAGGGCGTCGTAATCGGTGTTCCAGTGCCCGCCGACGCGGTCGGTCTTCTCGAAGCAGTCGACGTCGTACCCGGCGTCGCGCAGCTGGCGGAGGGCGGACATGCCGGCGGCACCGGCACCGATGACGCAGTAGCGGGTCATGCGTGTGTTCCTTCGATCGTGAGGGTGGAGAGGTCAGGGGATGTCTCGGGGCCCCGCAGGCGGCCGCCGGTAGCGGCGAGCGCCGCGGCCCGGGCGCCGCGCGGGCGCGGGTAGCCGCGACCGGTCGGCGAGATGCCGGCCGCCTCCAGCGCGAGGAGTGCGAACACGTGCTCCACGGCGAGGCGGTTGCAGTCGAGCACGGGCACGTCGGGGTGGCCCGACACGTGCGTGTAGCCGTGCCAGGTGAACAGCGGGGCGAGGTAGCCGCAGCCGACGACGATCGCGTCGGCGCCGTCGGCGACCGCCGCTTTCGCCACCGCGTCGAATCTCGCGATCAACGCCCGCGGATCGTCGATCGCGGCCACGACGTCATCGAGCGTCGACTCGGGGTCGTAGGCACGCACGGGCCGCTCCGGCAGGAATCCCGTGGCACCGAGGCGCACCAGGTCGTCGGCGAAGATCGGCACCAGCGTCGGTGACACGGTGATGAGCACGGCCCGACGGGCGAGGGAGCCGACCGCGCGAACGCTGCCGTCGGGCAGGCTCGACACGGGCCGGGCGACGCCGGAGCGCACGATCTCGGTCGGCGCACCCCAGCATCCGATCACGACCGCGTCGGTCTGCGTGCGGGCATCGATCTCGAGCGCGGTCGCGAGGATCGCAGCATCCGACATCATGCGGTTGGCGGGTGTGCGGATGCCGCCCGCATCGACGCCGACATGGGTCAGGGCGACCTCGGCGCGACCCACGACGAGGGCACGCACCTGTCGGTCGAGGAACTCCCACAGGGGCCGGTACCGCTCGTCGCCGTGCGTGGCCTCGAGCCAGGTGAGGTGGGTCATCTCTCTCCTCAGGCCTGTCCACGGGCGAGGCGGTGCTCGACGTAGACAGACGCCCACGTCGACGGCACCGCGATGATCACGTAGATCAGACCCGTGATCGCGTAGACCTGCAGGTATTGGAACGTCACCGCGCTGATCTGATACGCCTGGCTCATCAACTCGTTGACCGAGATCGAGTAGGCGAGCGAGGTTCCCTGGAACGACTGGATGGCGAGCCCCATGAGCGGCGGGATCGCCGAGCGCAGCCCCTGCGGCAGCACCACTCGGCCGAACACCGACCGGCGCGAGAGCCCGAGAGCGAGGGCGGCCTCGGTCTGCCCCTTGGGCACCGAGCGGATTCCCGCACGGAACATCTCCGACGAGTACGCCGCGACGGTGAAGGTGAGACCGGCGGCCGCGGCCGGGAACGAGTCGAGCAGGATGCCCACCGACGGCAGGCCGTAGTAGACGATGTACAGCACGACGAGGGCGGGGATGCTGCGGCCCACCTCGACGAGCACGAGAGCCGGCCAGCGCAGCCAGGGATTGCGCGAGGCGACGCCGAGCGCGAACGCGAGGCCTATCGCATACCCCGCGACCACCGAGATCACGGTGAGCTGGAGGCTGACGAGCAGGCCCTGGCCGAGCTGGGGGAGGTAGTCGGCGAGGTTCATGCGTGACTCCTCGACAGGCGGGCGTCGAGGCGCCGGGTCGCGATCGCGAGCGGGACGCTGATCACGACGTAGACCGCCGCGGCCGCGAGGAACGGCGTGAGACCCGCCGTGCCGGGGTTCTGGCGTGAGTAGGCGGTCGCCGCGGCGACCATCTCGATCACGCCGACCGTCGACGCGATCGACGAATCCTTGATGAGGGCCATCAGGTATGTCGCCGCCGACGGCAGCGCGGTGCGCAGGGCCTGCGGTGCGAGCACCCGTACGAACGTCGTGCGCCGGCCGAGCCCGAGCGCCTGCGCCGCCTCGAGCTGCCCCTTCGGAAGGGTCGCGAACCCGCCGCGGTACATCTCGGCCAGGTACGCGCTCGAGATGACGCCGAGCCCGACGATCGCGGCGCCCAGCGAGCTGAAGCGGAACACCCCGATCGCGAACCCGAAGTACAGCAGGAACAGCCAGACGATCGTCGGCACGCCGCGGATCACGTCGACCACCAGGCGCACAGCGAGCCGCACGACGCGGTGACGCGAGCGCAGCCCGAGCATCAGCGGGATGCCGCCGATCGCCCCGAAGGCGAAGGATGCCGCGGTGACGAGAAGCGTCATCGGCAGCCCCAGCAGGACGATTCCGATCACCTCCACGTCAACGCTCCAGCACCGCGTTGAGGAACCGGCGGGTGCGCTCCTCCTGCGGGTCGGCCATGATGCCGGCCGGGTCGCCCTCCTCGACGATGTGGCCGTCGGCCATCACGACGAGGTGGTCGGAGACCTCGCGGGCGAACTGCATCTCGTGGGTGACGACGATCATCGTCATGCCCGCGTCGGCGAGCTCGCGCATCACGGCGAGCACCTCGACGCCCACCTCCGGGTCGAGGGCGCTGGTGGGCTCGTCGAACAGCATCACCCGGGGGGAGAGCGCGAGCGCGCGCACGATGGCGATGCGCTGCTGCTGACCGCCCGAGCACTGTGCGGGGTGGTGGTGCGCCTTGTCCTTGAGACCGACGCGCTCGAGCAGGGTCAGCGCCCGCTCTTCGGCCTCGGCCCGGCTGCGCCCGAGGATGCGCTCCTGCGGGAAGGCGACGTTGCGCAGCACGGAGAAGTGCGGGAACAGGTTGAAGGACTGGAACACCATGCCGACCTGGCGGCGCAGCGCGAGAAGCTCCCGCTCGGGGATCCGGCGTCCCGCGGCCACGACCTGGGAGCCGACGGTGACGGTGCCGGCATCCGGGGTCTCGAGCAGGTTGATGCAGCGCAGCAGCGTGCTCTTGCCCGAGCCCGACGGGCCGATGAGGGCGGTCACGCTGCCGGGCTTGACGGTGATGGAGATGTCGTCGAGGACGAGGTTCGAGCCGAAGCTCTTCGACAGATGCTCGATCACGACCCCCGCGTGAGCGATCTCGTTCGATTCGGTGATGAGGTTCTGGTTCATGTCGGCTTCTCGCTCGGGAGTGGGGCACCGGGGTCGCCGGCGCCCCACTCGATGTCAACGCAGGGCGGTCGCGGCCTTGTCGGCCGGCACCACCAGCGAGGCGGACAGGCCGTCGGCCTCGACGATCGAGGCGAGCGTGCCGTCGGTGCGGTACTGGTCGATCAGGGCGCTGAAGGCGTTGGACAACGCGGTGTTGTCCTTGTCGATCGGGAAGGCGATGATCGGCATGTTGGTCGTGATGGCGACGCGCGAGTCCGCCTGCGCGGGCTTCACCTCGAAGCCGCTGCCCTTGTAGGCCGCCGCGGCGACCGCGTAGCCGTCGAGCGCCGCCTGGATGCGGCCGGCTTCGAGGTCCTGCTTCATCTCCGCCGTGCCGGGGTAGAGCTTCAGGTTGTCGCCGAGGATCTTGGTGACGTCGTCCTGCCACGAGAAGCCCGTGCCGGTGCCGACCGCGCCGATGGTCTCCAGGCCCGACACCGTGTCGATGCCGGACTTCGAGATGATCGCCATCTGGTCGTAGTACGTCGGGGTGGTGAAGCCGACCTGCGCCGCGCGGGCGGCGGTGACGTACCAGCCGCCGGTGATGATGTCGGTGCGCTTCTGGCTCGTGATCATCGCGATGCCGTTGGCGTAGGTGATCGGCACATAGGCGACCGAGAGGCACTCGGCGGCGGCCAGCTTCTCGATGATCTGGATCTCCTCGCCCGACGCGGTCGTGCCGTCGAGCTTCGTGTACGGCGGGTTCTCCGGTACGCCGACGGTCAGCGTGCCGGGGGTGAAGGTGGTGAGACCGGCGTCCTTGGGCGTGCAGTTCGCCGAGGGGGTGTTCGACGAGGCGGTGGTGGCGCATCCGGTGAGCAGGATGGCCGCGGCGACGACCGCGGCGGCCGTGCGCAGGACACGGGCGGAGGGCTGGGGGCGGTTCATGACGTGCTGTTCCTTCGGGGTCGGGTGATGCGGGGTGGGGGTGGTGGGGCTTCCAGGGGGTCAGTGGGCGGTGAGTCCGCCGTCGATGGCGTAGACCGCACCGGTCACGAACGAGGCGTCGTCCGAGAGCAGGTAGTCCACGAGGGGGGAGATCTCCTCCGGGCGCGCGCGACGGCCGAGCGGGGTCGTGTCGCTCGTGCCGCCGGCAGGTTCGTCGTCGTTCATCGCGGTGGCGACGCCGCCGGGGCAGATGACGTTGACGCGCACCTCGGGGGCGAGCTCGATCGCGGTGGCCCGAGTGAGTCCGATGAGCGCGGCCTTCGTGGTCGCGTAGGCGGCGTAGCCCGCCGAGCCGACGAGCGCGGCCGTCGACGACACGTTGACGATCGCGCCGCGGGACTCGCGCAGCAGCGGCGCGAACGCGAGCGTGCCGAGCAGGGGGCCGAGCACGTTGACCCGCTGCTGCAGATCCCAGTCGGCGACGGTGACGTCGGCGAGCGCCGCGTACCGCAGCACGCCCGCGTTGTTGACGAGACCGACGACGGATGCCGCGGCCCCCAGCTCGTCTGCGAGCTGCTGCCAGGACGTCTCGCTGGTGACATCCAGATGGCGGTGCTCGGCGTCGAGGCCGTCGGCGCGCAGGTCGGCGGCGGCCGCCTCGCCGGCCTCATCGAGCACGTCGGCGAGGATGACCCGCACCCCGCGCCGCGCAAGGCGGGCCGCGTGGGCGGCGCCCTGGCCGCGCGCGGCGCCGGTGATCACGACCGTCCCGGCGGAGCTCATCGGATCACGTCTCCACCCGAGAGCACCACGGTCTCGCCGGTCATGAACGCGACCGATGCCGGGTCGACGAGGATGCGCACCCACGCGGAGATCTCCTCCGGGCGGGCGACGCGACCCAGCGGGATCGACGCGGCCGCGGCATCCATTCGTCCGGTTGCGGCGTTGCCGGGGGTGGCCACCCAGCCGGGGGCGATGCCGTTGACCCGAATGCCGGCGCCGGCGAGCTCGAGGGCGAGCGACTTGGTGAGCATCGTGACGGCCGCCTTCGAGGCCCCGTACAGCAGCTGGCCGCGGGAGACCTCGTAGGCATCGACCGAGGCGAAGTTCACGATCGCCGAGCCGTCACCGAGGTAGGGCCGAGCGGCGGCGATCACGTTGAGCACACCGAGCACGTTGATATCGAAGATGCGACGGTAGGTCGCCTCATCGTAGGTGTCGAGGGTCGTGGGCGGGTAGATGCCGGCGATGTTCGCGATCGCGTCGATGCGGGAGCCGGGGGCGAGGGCTGCGGCGAGCGCCGCCTCGAGGGCGTCGCGCTCGCGCACATCGGCGACGAGTGGCACGAGCGCATCGGCGGGTCCGGTTGCAGGCGCGGTGATGTCGACAGCGAGCACGTGCCATCCGTCGGCGAGGAACGCCTCCACGGTGGTCAGCCCCATCCCGCTCGAGGAGCCGGTGATGAGGATGGTGCGGGGCGAGGCGGACATCGGCGGGGGACCTTTCGTCGGGGGTGTGAAGACAGTGCACCAGCAGACGAAAGACAGGGCAAGCCTGACTATCTTTTGATAGATATAGGCAGAGCCTTGAGAAGGAGATCCCATGGGACTGCCCACCGTGCGCCAGCTGGAGTACTTCGTGACCGCCGCGCGCCTCGGCACATTCGCGGCCGCGGCCGCCGCGCATCACGTCGCACAGCCGAGCCTGTCTGAGCAGATCACCGTGCTCGAAAAGTCGCTTGACCTGGCACTCTTCACCCGAACCTCACGTCGCCTGCTGCTCACCGACGCCGGCAAACAACTGCTGCCTCTCGCCGAACGCGCGGTCGCGAACGTGACCGAGGTCGCCGACATGAGCCGCCGGGTGAAATCGGTCGACCAGGGCACCGTGTCCTTCGGCACCTTCAACAGCGCACATCTCTATCTGCTGACCGACCTCATCAGGGAGTTCCGCACCCGGTTCCCCGGCGTGCGCATCCGGGTGACCGGTCTCAATTCCGCCGAGGTCGCCGACGCCGTCCGCGACGGCCACCTCGAAGCGGGGCTCGTGCAGCTGCCGATCGACGACCGCGAGCTGACCGTCACCCCGAGCGTCTTCGTCGACCAGGCCGTGTACGTCACCGTCGACCCCGACAACGCCCGCGGGCCGATCGACATCACGACGCTCGCCCAGCGCCGCCTCATCCTCTCCGAAGCACGGTGGTCGAACGACGATCCGCTGCGCGTCTCTCTGCTCGAGCGGGCGCAGAGCGCTGGCGTGACGGTCGAGCCGATCGTCGAGGTCGAGTTCCAGACGCACGCGCTCGAGCTCGCCGCCCAGGGCGTCGGCGACTCGCTGGTGTCGTTCCACGTCGGCCGATCGATGATCGCTCGGCGCGGGATGTTCTGGGCGCCACTCGACCCGCCCGTGGTCGAGCACTACGCGTTCGTGACGCGCCGGTCGGGGGCGATCTCCCCCGCGACCCGGGAGTTCATGCGGCTCGCGCAGCGCATCCTCGCCCGCGTCGAGCAGACGGCGCCATCGGTCGACCCACCCGCCTGAGCGGAACCCCGGCACGGTCATGCCGCCCGAGACGCGGCCTCCTCGCGCGCGGCGACGAGCGCGTCAGGCGACAGGCGCGCCCGCTGCGGCGGCCTCGTCCTCGGCGGTCGCGACAAGCTGCCCGCAGGCGCCGTCGATCTCCTTGCCTCGGGTGTCGCGCAGGGTCGTCGGCACCCCGGCGTCGTTGAGGCGTCGCACGAACTCGTCCTGCACGTCGCGCTCCGACGAGGTCCACACCGAACCGGGCGTGGGGTTCAGCGGGATCGGGTTGACGTGCACCCAGCCGCGGCCGCGCTGGTTGAGCTTCTCCGCCAGCAGGTCCGCCCGCCACGCGTGGTCGTTCATGTCCTTGATGAGGGCGTACTCGATCGACACCCGGCGACCGGTCTTCTCGTAGTACGCGTAGGCGGCGTCGAGCGCCTCGTCGACCTTCCACCGCGAGTTCACCGGGATGAGCTCGTCGCGCAGGTGGTCGTCGGGAGCGTGCAGCGACAGCGCGAACGTGACCGGGATGTTCTCGTCGGCGAGCTTGCGGATCGCGGGGACGAGACCCACCGTCGAGACGGTGATGCCGCGGGCGCTCATGCCGAGGCCGTGGTCCTTGTCGACCATCACCCGCACGGCCTGCATGAGGCGCGCGTAGTTGGCGAGGGGCTCCCCCATGCCCATGAACACGATGTTCGTCACGCGCTCATCGGGGTGGGCGGCCGCGCCGAAGCCGCCGTCGCGGATGAGGCGGTTCGCCCGCACGACCTGCTCGATGATCTCGGCGGCCGACATGTTGCGGGTGAGGCCCGCCTGCCCTGTCGCGCAGAACGGGCAGTTCATGCCGCACCCGGCCTGACTCGACACGCACAGGGTGATGCGGCCCGGATAGCGCATCAGCACCGACTCGACGAGCGCGCCGTCGTGCAGCTTCCACAGGAACTTGATCGTGTCGCCGCGGTCGGTCTCGAGGCGTCGCACCTCGGTCAGGAGGGGCGGGAGGAGCCCGGCGACGAGCTCGTCGCGCCCGGTCGCCGGCAGGTCGGTCATCGCTGCGGCATCCGAGGTGTAATGCCCGAAGTAGTGCTTCTCGAGCTGCTTCGCCCGGAACCCCGGAAGACCCAGCTCCATCGCCTTCGCGACGCGCTCCGCCGGGGTGAGGTCGGCGAGGTGCACCGGCGGCTTGCCCCGCTTGGGGCTCGCGAACTGCAGCAGGGGGCGACCGGTGGCATCCTTCTTCTGCTGCCAGCCCTCGGTGCGCGGCCGCACCTGGCGCACACCCGACGTCGCGGCGGGCTCGTCTGCGGGTGCGGGGGTCATGGTTCCAGGGTAGGGCGTCGGGCGGATGCCGCGGCCATTACGCTGTGCGGGTGGTTCCCGCCGACAGCCTCGTGGCGTTCGTCATCGCGGCGGCCGTCATCATCGTGGTGCCGGGCCCCGGGGTGCTGTTCATCATCGGACGCTCGCTCGCGCTCGGTCGCGTCGGCGGCCTCGTGAGCGTGCTCGGCGGCGCGCTCGGCCAGGTTCCTCTCGTCGTCCTCGTCGCGTTCGGCGTGGGAACGATCGTGGCCTCGTCGCCGCCGCTGTTCCTCGCGGTGCGCATCGCGGGCTCCGCCTACCTCGTCTACCTCGGCGTGCAGGCGATCCGTCATCGGCGGCTGCAGGCGTCGACGGATGCCGCGACCCTCCCGCCCGCGTCGCGGTGGCGGCAGCTCGGCGAGGGCTTCGTCGTCGGCGTCACGAACCCCAAGACCATCGCCTTCTTCGTCGCCGTACTGCCGCAGTTCGTCGCGCCGGCGGCGGGATCGGTGCAGCTGCAGCTGCTCGAGCTCGGTCTCGTGTTCGTCGCGATGGCGGTGCTCTCGGATGCCGTCTGGGCGCTGGTGGCCGCCGGAGCGCGCGCCTGGTTCGGACGCTCGCCCCGCCGCATCCAGACGTTGACGGCGACCGGCGGCGCCATCATCATCGTGCTCGGCGTCGCCCTGCTGTTCGTCGGAGGTCACTGACCGCGCCCGTAGGCTGGGAGCACGACCCCCTGGAGCCCCACCGTGACCGCATCGCGCCTCGTCTTCCTCGACATCGACGGGACCATCCTCGATCACGACCAGCGGTTCTCGCCGCGCGTGGCGGAGGCCGTGCACACGGCTCGCGGAAACGGCCACGTCGTGCTCATCTGCTCGGGCCGTTCGCCGGTCGAGATCTCGCATCGCATCCACGCGATCGGATTCGACGGGGTCATCTCCGCCGGCGGCGGGTTCACCGAGTTCCAGGGTGAGCTGGTGGCCTCCCACACCCTCCCCGAGGACGCCGTGCAGCAGCTCATCGAGTTCTACTCGCGGCACGAGGTCGAGTTCACGCTGCAGGCGTTCGAGAACGTGTACCCGAGCGCGGGGCTGTTCGACCGCATGCGCCCGATCCTGCACGCGCGGGCGGGCGGCGACACCGAGGCCGAGCGCGCCGACCTCGCCCGCCTTGCCGAGCGCTTCTCCCGCAGCGGCGCGGCACCGCTCACCGGCATCGCGAAGTCGACGTTCTTCGGCGTCGAGGCGACGACCTACGCGACCGTGCGCGACGGACTCGGTGACCGCTTCCACGTGATCACCGGCACCGTGCCCTACCTCGGCGAGGCCGGCGGCGAGGTCACCTACCCCGGCATCGACAAGGGCGCGAGCATCGTCGAGCTCGCCGAGCGCCTCGGTGTGCCGCTCGAGCGCACGATCGCGATCGGCGACGGGTCGAACGACATCGAGATGCTGGGTGTCGCCGGCGTCGGTATCGCGATGGGCAACGCGGATGCCGCGGTCAAGGCCGCCGCCGACGAGATCACCGCGAGCGTCGACGACGGCGGCGTGTACGCCGCGTTCGCCCGCCACGGGCTCGTCTGAGTCCGACGGTCAGGCGGCATCCGATCGCCGGCGGCCGCCCCGCGCGGGGACGACCGTCGGCGGCGATCAGTCGAGGAAGATGTCGGGGAACAGGTCGCTGTCGGGGGTTCCGGGCACCGCAGCGTAGGCCGAGAAGTCGGTGATGCCGGCGTCCTCGAGCACGTCCTCGACGATGAGGGTCTGCCCGGTGTACTCGCGCGACGGCTGCAGCAGCACCTCGTAGGCGGCGTCGGCGTAGATCTCCGGGGTGCGGCTGACCTTCATCATGCGGTCACCGCCGAGCGCGAACTGCACCGCGGCGGTCGCGATCGTCGTGCGGGGCCACAGCGTGTTCGCCGCGATGCCCGACGAGGCGAACTCCGCGGCGAGCCCGAGGGTGACCATCGTCATCCCGTACTTCGCGAGCGTGTACCCGGTGTGCGCGCCGAGCCACTTCGACGAGAGGTTCAGCGGCGGCGACAGCGACAGGATGTGCGGGTTCGGCGCGTCCTTGAGCACGGGAAGCGCGGCCCGCGACAGCAGGAACGTGCCGCGCACGTTCACCCCCTGCATCAGGTCGTACTTCTTGGTCGCGAGGTCGAGCGAGCCCGACAGGTCGATCACGCTCGCATTGTTGACGACGATGTCGATGCCGTCGAACTCACCCTGGGTCTTCAGCACCGCCTCGGTGATGTCGTCCTCGTTGCGCACGTCGCCGACGATCGGCAGGGCGCGTCCGCCCGCCGCCTCGATCGCGGCGGCCGCGGTGTGCACAGTGCCCGCGAGCTTCGGGTGCGGGGTGTCGGTCTTCGCGATCAGCGCGATGTTCGCGCCGTCGCGCGCCGCGCGCAGGGCGATCGCCAGGCCGATGCCGCGGCTTCCGCCGGACATCAGGATGGTCTTGCCGGCAAGGGATGCCTCGGTCATGTCTCTCCTCGTCGAGTGATGGGGCGTCAGCGCCGGGTTGCCGCCGCGGCGAACGCGGCGATGCGCGCCTGCGCCTCGGGGGTGTCGAAGGCGGCGCCGATCGACGCGGCCTCGTCGGCGACGGCATCGGCGAACGGCCGCCGCGTGCCCGCACGCACGAGACGCTTGGCCTGGCCATACGCGCCGGCGACTCCCGCGATCCACTCGCGGGCCACCTCGACCGCGCGCGCCTGCACGCGGTCGGGATCGACGACTTCGGCGACGAGCCCCCAGTCGAGGGCTTCCTCGGCGGGCAGCAGCCGCTCCTGCAGCACGAGCTGCAGCGCGCGACGCTCCCCCACGGCGCGGGCGAGCTGCGCCGTGACCGACAGATCGGGGGTGAGGCCCATGCTGGCGTAGCGGCTGCCGATCTTCGAGTTCTGGCCGACGATCGCGTAGTCGCTGGCGAGCAGGATGCCGAGCCCGCCGCCCGCCGTCGTGCCGTGCGCCGCGGCGACCACGGGCACGCTCGACTCGGTGAGCGAGAGGATGCCGCGCGAGATCACGTGCGCGAGTTCCTCGAGCGCGCGGGCCGAGCCGATGCCCGAGGCCATGGCGAGCACGTCTCCGCCCGCGCAGAAGGCGGGGCCGGCGGCATCCACCACGATCGCCTTCACATCGGGGCGCGCCGTCGCGTCGGCGGTCGCGTCGGCCCAGGCGTAGGCGAGCGCGTCGTCGAACGCGTTGAGCCGCTCGGGGCGGTTGAGGGTGAGTCGGGCGAGGCCGTCCTCGACGGAGTAGAGCAGCGGGTCGCTCATCGCGGCGCCATCCGGATCGCCCCGTCGAGACGGATCGTCTCGCCGTTGAGGTAGCCGTTGCGCACGATCTCGGCGACGAGCGACGCGTACTCCGCGGGCTTGCCGAGGCGCTGCGGATAGGGCACTTGCTGACCGAGGGAGTCCTGCGCGGGCTGCGGGAGACCCGCGAGCATCGGCGTCTCCATGATGCCGGGAGCGATCGTCGTCACCCGGATGGCGTAGCGGGCGAGCTCGCGCGAGATCGGCAGGGTCATGGCGTGCACGCCGCCCTTCGACGCCGAGTACGCGGGCTGGCCGATCTGGCCGTCGAACGCCGCGACGCTCGCGGTGTTGACGATCACGCCGCGGTCGCCCGAGGCGGTCGGCTCGCTCACCGCGATCGCGGCCGAGGCCTGCGCGATGACGTTGTAGGTGCCGATGAGGTTCACGCGGACGATGCGCTCGAACGCCGCCAGCGGGCTCGGCGTGCCGTCGCGCTCGAGCACCTTCGCGGGCGGGGCGATGCCCGCGCAGTTGACGACGACCCGCAGCGGACCGGCCGCGACGGCGAGCTGCACGGCGGCCGCGACCGCTTCCGGGTCGGTGACGTCGGCGGGGGCGAACGACCCGCCGAGCTCCGCGGCGCGCTCCGCACCGGGAGACGACGGCAGGTCGACGATGGTGACGGTGGCGCCGAGCTCGGTCAGGCGCTGCGCGGTGGCGAAGCCCAGCCCGCTCGCGCCGCCGGTGACGAGCGCACTCGCTCCGGTGATGTCCATGTGTTCTCCTTCGAACCGCCCGGGCGGGGGCCCGCGGCATCCGTCGTCAGCCTAGTCGCGGAATCGAGTCTCGACCAGCGTGGGACTCAGTATCACGCTGGATGCCGCGGCAACGACGAGGGCGCGGGCGGCCGAAGCCGCCCGCGCCCCGCGGTGACGTGTGCGCTCAGCGCACGTCGGCGTCGACCCAGTCCATCGACTTGGTGACGGCCTTCTTCCACAGCCGCAGCTGACGGTCGCGCTCGTCGGCGTCGAGCTTCGGCTCCCAGCGACGGTCCTCCTGCCAGTTGGCACGCAGGTCGTCGAGGTTCGACCAGAAGCCGACCGCGAGACCGGCCGCGTAGGCGGCACCGAGCGCGGTGGTCTCGGCCACGACCGGGCGCACCACCGGCACACCGAGGATGTCGGCCTGGAACTGCATGAGCGTGTTGTTCGCGATCATGCCGCCGTCGACCTTCAGCTCGGTCAGGTCCACACCGGAGTCGGCGTTGACCGCGTCGAGCACCTCGCGGGTCTGGAAGGCCGTGGCCTCCAGCGCCGCGCGGGCGATGTGGCCCTTGTTGACATAGCGGGTCAGACCCACCAGCGCACCGCGGGCGTCCGGACGCCAGTACGGCGCGAACAGACCCGAGAACGCCGGCACGAAGTAGACGCCGCCGTTGTCCTCGACCGACTTCGCCAGCTCCTCCACCTCGGGAGCGCTGGAGATGAGGCCCAGGTTGTCGCGCAGCCACTGGATGAGCGACCCGGTGACGGCGATCGATCCCTCGAGCGCGTAGTGCGCGGGCTGGTCGCCGAGCTTGTAGCCGAGGGTCGTGAGCAGGCCGTTCTTCGAGTGGACGATCTCCTCGCCCGTCTGGAAGATGAGGAAGTTGCCCGTGCCGTAGGTGTTCTTGCTCTCACCCGGATCGAACGCCGCCTGGCCGAAGGTCGCGGCCTGCTGGTCGCCGAGGATGCCCGAGACCGGAGTCTCGCGCAGCAGCGACGAGTCCTCGACCGTGCCGTACACCTCGGAGGACGAACGGATCTCCGGCAGCATCGACAGCGGCACGCCGAAGTCCGCGAGGATGTCCTCACGCCACGACAGCGTCTTCAGGTCCATGAACAGCGTGCGGCTGGCGTTGGTGACGTCGGTCGCGTGCACGCCGCCGTCGGGGCCGCCCGTGATGTTCCAGAGCACCCAGGTGTCGGTCGTGCCGAAGAGCAGGTCCCCCGCCTCGGCGCGCTCGCGCGCACCTTCGACGTTGTCGAGGATCCACTTGATCTTCGTGCCCGAGAAGTAGGTCGCCAGCGGCAGGCCGACGATCTCCTTGTAGCGCTCGGTGTCGCCCTTTGCCAGCTCGTCGACGATCGACTGCGTGCGGGTGTCCTGCCACACGATCGCGTTGTAGACGGGCTCGCCGGTGTTCTTGTCCCACACGACGGCGGTCTCGCGCTGGTTGGTGATGCCGACGGCCGCGATGTCGTGACGGGTCAGGTCGGCCTTCGCGAGCGCGATGCCGATGACCTCCTGCACGTTCTGCCAGATCTCGACGGGGTTGTGCTCGACCCATCCCGCCTTGGGGAAGATCTGCTCGTGCTCCTTCTGACCGGTGGCGATGATGCTGCCGGCCTTGTCGAAGATGATCGCGCGCGAGGAGGTGGTCCCCTGGTCGATCGCGATGACGTAGGTGCTCATAGTGGTGTGACTTCCTTGTCTGTGTCGAAGGATGAGATCGATCAGTGGCCGAGGTGCAGGAGCACGGGGGCCGCGAAGGCGGCGATGGCACCACCGATGAGCGGTCCGACGACCGGGACCCACGAGTAGGCCCAGTCGCTCGAGCCCTTGCCCTTGATCGGCAGCAGCGCGTGCGCGATGCGGGGGCCGAGGTCACGGGCGGGGTTGATGGCGTAACCGGTCGGGCCGCCGAGCGAGGCGCCGATGCCGACCACGAGAAGGGCGACCGGAACGGCCGTCAGCGGGCCGAGGCCACCGGGCACACCGATCTGGATGTCGCCGTAGTCGGCGAAGGCGAAGATCACGAAGACCAGCACGAAGGTGGCGATGATCTCGGTGACCAGGTTCCAGAAGTAGGAGCGGATCGCGGGGCCGGTCGAGAAGACTCCGAGCTTCGCCGCCGGGTCGGGCTCGGCATCGAAGTGGTCGCGGTAGGCGAGCCAGGTGAGCACCGCACCGATGAACGCACCGAGGAACTGGCCGCCGACGGCGGTGCCGAACTCTGCACCGTCGATCTTGCCGGCGATGAGCAGACCGAACGAGACGGCCGGGTTCAGCTGCGCACCGGAGTACGCCGAGGCGAGCACACCCGCGAACACCGCGAGGCCCCAGCCCCAGTTGATCATGAGCGTGCCGCCACCGAAGCCCTTGTTCTTCGCCAGGATGACGTTGGCGACGACACCGCAACCGAGCAGGATGAGCATCCCCGTGCCCACCACCTCGGAGAGGAAGTACAACCCCAGGTTGACTGATGACATGTCGACGTTGACCTTTCGTTTTCTCCGGTACGACGCCTCTGCCTCGACGGCGCCGGCCCGGCTCTATGAGTGACCTGAGTGATGTGTCCGCCGGTGTCAGGTCGCACCGGAGCTGGTGTCAGGCGGCGTGGAAGGCGACGCCTGATCGGGTGACGTCGATGCGGTGGGCCTCGGAGAGCGTGCGCACGGTCTCGGCGACCTGCGACTGCACCTCCTCGTCGCTCCAGTGCATCGACTCCTGGATGCTGCGGCCGATCTCGTCGAGCGCGGCGAGGGTGAGACCCCCGACGAACGCGATCGAGGTGCGGCGCAGCAGCAGATCGAGAAGGCTGACCACGTCTTCGGATGCCGCGAGGTGCGCGAGCTCGGAAGCGGTGTAGCCGGGAACCTGACCCAGGTCGGCCTCGCCGACCGGAAGTGCAGCGAGCAGCGGCGCGGCCTTGGTGCCGTAGCGCTCGAGCATGCGGTCGACGAAGGCCGCGTCGTGCCCTGCCGCGTGGTCGATGATCCACGAGCGACGCTCTCCGTCGGAGCGGGGATAGCCCTTGCCGCCGCCGATCTGCAGGGTGGCGGTGGAGGCGGTGCGCGTGACGCCGAGGATGGTGGTGACATCCGTGCTCACGTGCTCGGAGAGCGCACGGAAGGTCGTCCACTTGCCGCCGACGAGGCTGAGCACCGGCGTGCCGCCCAGGGCGCCCTTCTCGATGCGGTAGTCACGGGAGACGAAGCCGGGGGCGAGGTCGTCGTGACGCGGGAGCGGGCGGATGCCGGAGAACGTGTAGACGATCTGCGAGCGGTCGACCGCGATGCCGGGGAAGACGTGACCGACGAGGTCGAAGAAGTAGTCCACCTCGTCGTCGGTGCACACCACGGGCTTGCTCGGGTCTGCGTTGATGTCGGTGGTGCCGACCATCACGCGATCCTTGAGCGGGTAGATCAGCACGATGCGGCCGTCGGAGTGCTCGAAGAAGATCTCGTTGCCCCGCGTGGCCGCGAGCAGCTCGGGGTTGTCGAGCACGATGTGCGAGCCCTTCGTCCCTCCCATGAAGCGGGTCGGGGTGCCGAGGGCGTCGTTGGTGAGGTCGGTCCAGGGGCCGCTCGTGTTGACGATGACCTTGGTGGTGAAGGAGAAGCGCTCGCCCGAGACGGTGTCGCGCAGCACGACCGACGAGCCGTCGGAGGCGGCGGCTTCGAGATAGTTCGCCGCCCGTGCACGGTCGCCGCCGACCTCACGGCCATCCTGCAGCACGTCGTACGCCAGACGCTCGGGGTCGTGCATCGAGGCGTCGTAGTAGGTCGCGGTGTAGGCGACGTCGGGGTTCATGTCGGGGAACTCGCGCAGCGACGACGCGCGGCGGGCGAAGCGGTGACGTGGAACCGTCCCGCCGTCGCGGGAGAAGGTGTCGTAGATCATGAGCCCGACCTTGATCAGCAGGGCGCCGCGCTCGCTGGGCTTGCCGGTGCCGTGCGTGACGAGCAGACGGAAGGGGGCGGAGAGGATGCCCGCGAAGGTGCGGAAGATCGGGATGGTGGTCTGCAGCGGCCGCACGTAGTGGGGAGCGGTCTTCAGCAGGCGGTTGCGCTCGGTGACGGCCTCCTTCACGAGGCGGAACTCGCCGTTCTCGAGGTAGCGCACGCCACCGTGCACCATGTGGCTCGATGCGGACGAGGCACCCGAGACGAAGTCGCCACGCTCGACGAGCGCGACATCCACGCCCTGCAGGGCCAGATCGCGGAACGTGGCGAGACCGTTGATCCCGCCACCGATGATGAGCACGTCTGCCGTCGGGCGCTCGCGAAGGGCGGCGACGGACGAACGTAGGGGGGTCGGCTCTGACACGCTCACGGTGAAACTCCTCATTGACAGACACCCTCAGAGTGGACCCGTTCGCACGTTCGTGCAACCAAAGTGCAAGAATGTGCATCCCGGGGAACCGACTGCACATTCGTGCGAAGAGGATGGTCGCAATGTCAGAGGATGCGAACGCCACGCGCTCGCGCGACGCCCTGCGGGCCGCACAGCTCTATTACCTGCAGGACCGCAACATGGACGCGATCGCGAACGAGATGAAGATCTCGCGCTCCTCCATCTCGCGCCTGCTCGCGTACGCGCGCGAGAGCGGACTCGTCGAGATCACCGTGCACTCCCCACAGGAGGCGGCGAGCCACCTGACCCAGCGGCTCGGCGAGCGCTATGGCGTCACCGTGCACGTCGTGCCCACCCGGCCACGGGTGACCGAGGCCGAGCGGCTCGAACGCACCGCGATGTCGGCGGCGCGGATCCTCGCGATGATGGCCGACTCGAACATGGTCATCGGCGCCGCCTGGGGCGCCACCCTCTCAGCCATCGCCCGCAACCTGCCGCGCAAGGCGCTGCACAACAGCCACGTCGTGCAGATGAACGGGGCGGCGAACGTCGAGACATCCGGCATCGGCTACGCCGGGGAGATCCTGGACCGCTTCGGGCGCGCGTTCGATGCGCGGGTGCACTACTTCCCCGTTCCCGCCCTCTTCGACGACCCCATGACCAAGCAGGCGATGTGGCGGGAGCGCTCGGTGCGCTCCGTGCTCGACGTGCAGGCGCGGGTCGGGCTGTTCGTGTTCGGCCTCGGCTCCCCCAAGGCCGACGTCCCCTCCCACGTCTACGCCGGCGGCTACTTCACCGCCGACGACATGCACACCCTCGCGCGCTACGACGTGGTGGGCGACTGCGCGACGGTGTTCTACCGCGGCGACGGCACCCCCGACGGCATCCCTCTGAACGGTCGCTCGAGCGGCCCCGACTTCGAAGCCGTCAAGCGCATCCCGCATCGCCTGTGCGTCGTGTCGAGCGAGTCGAAGCTCGACGCACTGCGCGGCGCACTGCGCGCCGGGATCATCACCGATCTCGTCGTGGAGGAGACCGTCGCGCGGCGGCTCTCGGCGACCGTCGACGCCCCCTGACGGCTCAGAGGGTCAGAACGAACCGCCACGATCCGGTGGCGAGGGCGATGCCGACGGATGCCGCCGCCACCGCGAGCCCCAGCAGCACCAGCACCGCGTCGCCCGCCGTCAGCCGCGACGTGCGCGCCCACGTGCGGGTGACGGGCGCGTCGAAGCCGCGCGCCTCCATCGCCGTCGCGAGATCGGAACCCCGCCGGATCGCCAGCACGAACACCGCGAACGCCTGACCGAGGAAGCGGCGCACCCGCCCGTTGTCGGCGATCCCTCTCGCGCGACGTGCACGGGCGAGCTCGTTCCAGTCGTCGATGAGCAGGCCCACGAGCCGTATGCCCGCGAGCGCGCCGATGACGAACCGGGCCGGAAACTTCGCGAGCTGGGCGAGCGCGTCGGCGAGATCGGTGGGGTCGGTGGTCGCGAACAGCACGACACTCGGCACCGCGATCGCGAGCACGCGCAATGCGATGGCGGCCGCCAGCAGCAGCGACCCGTCGGAGACGTGCACGAGTCCCCACTGCAGGTAGGTCTCGCCGCCGGCGCGACCGTACAGCACCGTGGCGGCCGCGGCGATCAGGGCCGACACCACGATCGGCCACATCCGCAGCCACAGGCCGCGCGCCGACAGTCGGGCGAACGGCAGCAGCACGAGCACGGCGGCGAGCGCCACCGCGGCCGACACCGGATCGATCGACAGCAGCAGCGGCACCCCGACGACGGTCGCGGCGACGAGCTTCGCGAGGGCGTTGCGACGGCCGAGCACCCCGGTGCGCTCGTCGAGGGCGGCGAGGCTCATCCGACACCTCCGGGGGCGGATGCCGCGGCCCCGAGCGCCACCACATCGTCGGCGAGCTGCGCGACGAGGGCCTCGTCGTGGGTGACGGTGACGATCGCGGTGCCCGCGGCACGCAGGTCGCCGAGCAGCCGCACGAGCTGCTCCCAGGTGCGGGCGTCCTGCCCGAAGGTCGGCTCGTCGAGGACGAGCACGCGGGGGCGGGTCGCGAGGGCGGCGGCGACCGTGAGCCGCCGCTTCTCGCCGCCGGAGAGGGTGAACGGGTTCACGGCGGCGAGACGCGACATCCCCATCTCCTCCAGCAGCGGGTCCACGCGGGCGGCGACCTCTGCCGGGGGCAGCCGCAGGGCGCGCGGGCCGATCTCGAGCTCACCGCGCACAGTGCGGGCGGCGAGCTGGTGGTCGGGGCTCTGGAAGACGGTGCCGATGCGGGTGAGCAGCTCCCGCGAACGCCAACGCAGCGGATCGGGGCCGATCGTCGCCCGGCCCGCGGCGCGCAGCTCGTCGGAGGCCACCACGGCACCGGCCGCGGGGGCGAGCAGCCCCGCGACGGTCAGCGCCAGCGTCGACTTGCCGATGCCGTTCGGGCCCGTCACGGCCAGCACGCGTCCGGCCCGGGCGGCGAGCGCGATGCCCGACGCCGCCACGACCGCCTCGCGCGCCCCGAACGGACGCCGACCCACGGCGAGGCGGTGCGTCGACAGCAGCGCGGGGGACGCGGCATCCGCCGCCGCGGTCAGCGCCGGATGGGGATGCCGCCCGGGAACCCACACCCCGGCCTCGGCGAGCACGTCGCCATGGGTGCGGAACACCGTGTCGGGCGCGCCGTCGGCGAGCACGCCGCCGCCGGCCGCCAGCACGACGACCCGGTCGACGTGCGCCGCCCACACGTCGACGCGATGCTCGACGACGACCAGGGTCGCCCCCGTCGCGGCGACCGCGGCGATCACCGCGTCGCGCACCTCGACGACGCCGGCGGGATCGAGGTTCGCGGTCGGCTCGTCGAGGAGCAGCAACCCCGGGCGCATCGCGAGCGCCCCCGCCAGCGCGAGACGCTGCTTCTGTCCACCCGAGAGAGCGGATGTCGCGTGCTCGAGCCCCACGCGCAGCCCGACCGCGTCGAGCGCGTCGCCGACGCGCGGCCAGATCTCGTCGGCAGCGACCCCCAGGTTCTCGCAGCCGAACGCGACGTCGTCGCCCACCCGGGCGAGCACGACCTGACTGTCGGGGTCCTGCAGCACGAGACCGGCGACGCCGCGGGCGCGTGATGCCGGACGGTCGCCGACGGTCAGTTCGCCGCGCTCCTCGCCGTCCTCGTCGCCGCCGAGGACACCCGCGAGGCCGCGCAGCAGCGTGCTCTTGCCGGCGCCGCTCGCGCCCAGCAGCAGCACCCGTTCGCCGGGGGCGATGTCGAGGTCGAGCCCGTCGACGGCGAACCGTCCGCGTCCGGCGTGGCGCCAGCCCCACCCCCGGGCGCGGACGGCCGCAGCGCTCACGCGTCGGAGGCGGTGCCGCGCACCTCGCGTCCGGCGGCGAACCGGTCGAGGGCACCGGTCGCGGCGAGGCCGCGCACGATCAGCCACGACACGAGTCCGGCCAGCACGATGCCCGAGATCACCGCCGAGACGGCGTAGATCGTGCGGGGGCCCAGGTCGTAGGCGGCGACCGACGAGAACGTCGTGTCCATGAACGCGACCGCGACTCCCGCGAGCGCGCCGGAGAAGAGGGCGACCGGCAGGTTCCAGCGGCGGTAGCGCACGATCGCGAACGCGAGCTCCGCTCCGATGCCCTGCACGATGCCCCAGATCAGGACGGTGTAGCCCCACTGGGTGCCGACCGCCATCGAGACGACGGCGGCGACGACCTCGGCATAGAGCGCGGCGCCGGGCTTGCGGATCACGAGACCGCCCAGCACGCCGGCGAAGAGCCAGCCGCCGGCGAGAAGTCCCTCGAGGCCCGGCAGGAACGCCAGTGCGGTGCTCAGCGGGGTCCACGCCTGTCCCCAGGCCCAGAAGACGACGCCCGCCGCGACGCCGATGACGCTGGCCACGACGATGTCGACGACCCGCCAACGCAGACGCACACCGGTGGTGGATGCAATGGTGGAATGCACGAAATACTCCCTTCCTGCGCTGGCATGACCCAGATCAGGTTCGACGGTCGAAGCGCGATCCGCTTCCTCTCAGCCCGGCACACCGGACTCCCGTGGTTGACATCGCGAGTATAGCCACGCGGACGCGCTATTTTCGTGGGATGACCTCGACTCCGCCGCCCGGTTCTCGGCGCGCTCGACGCCAGCAGGGCTCCACCGGCGAGATCGAGGTCGCGACCGCCGAGACCGGCGACATCCCGATCCTTCTCGACGGGCCGCTCGCCCCCGAGGCCACCGCGCTGCCCACCGTCCCGCGCGACGGGCTCGCCGTTCCCAGCATCGTGCCGGTCATCGTCGAGGAACCGCACATCGAGGCGCTCGCCTGGGTCTCGCCGGCGCAGGTGGCTGCACGTACCCGCGGGCGAGAGCTCACCATCGGCTCCGCGCCGGTCACCGAGGCGCCCGTGGGTGACGTCGACCTCATCGCGGCACCCCGCCGACGCCGCCGCCGGCCGAAGGTCGCCGTCATCGCGCCGATCGTGACGGCCGTGGCCGCCGTGGCGGCGTATGTGATCGCCGCGCTCGTCTGGCCCCTCAGCGCGATCCCCCCGACCGTCACTCCGGCGACGCTCACGGGAGCGGCGGCCCCGGCCGCGGCGGTCCCGTGGCCCGCGGTCGGCGCCGGAGCGGTGGGCGTGCAGGGCATCGGCTCCGGGCTCGCGTCGACCTCGACCCCGCAGGAGATCGCGAGCATCTCGAAGGTCGTCACCTCGCTCATGATCCTGGAGAAGAGCCCGGTCTCCAGCTCCGACCAGGGCCCCTCCTACACGTTCACGTCAGCCGACCGCCGCACGTATCAGTCGTACCTCGCGAGCGGCGAGTCGGCGCTCGCGGTGCCGGTGGGGAGCTCCCTCACCCAGTACCAGCTCCTGCAGGGCATCCTCATCGGGTCGGCCGGCAACTACGTCGCCAAGCTCGCCTCGCAGTACTGGCCGTCGAACGACGCGTTCGCGACCGCCGCCACGGCGTTCCTCACCGCGCACAGCATCTCCGGCATCACGCTGAAGGAGCCCACCGGCATCAACCCGGCGAACACGGCGACCCCGAGCGCGCTGATCCAGCTCGGCGAGCTGGCGATGGCCAACCCGACCATCGCGGACATCGTGCGCCAGACGTCGGTCACGCTGCCGGGCGCCGGCGTGGTCGAGAACACGAACGACCTCCTCGCCGACGCCGGGGTGGTGGGTATCAAGACCGGCTCGTTGAGCGCGTACAGCCTGCTGGTCGCGAAGGACGTCACGATCGACGGGGTGACGGTGCGCCTGTACGCCGCGGCCCTCGAGCAGACCTCCCACGCGAATCGGGATGCCGCGGCCCGCGCCCTGCTCACAGAGCTCCAGGCCGACGTGGTCGCCTCCCCCGCGCTGACGTCCGGCACGACCGTCGCAACGGTCACCACCGTGTGGGGCGCCACGACCTCGCTCGTCACGTCCGGCGATCTGTCGGTGCTCGGCTGGAACGGCTCGATCCCGTCGGTCGCGGCGCAGTTCGACCTCGGTGCGGCGCGCGATGCCGGTGACACCGTGGGAACGGTGACGGCGAACGGACCGCTGAACACCTCGACGGCGAAAGTCACGCTCAGCGCGCCCCTCGTCGACCCGTCGCCCTGGTGGCGACTCACGCACCCCCTGCAGCTGCTCGGCGCCCGCTGAGCCGGCCCGCCGTCAGACGAACTCGACGCGCTGCTGCAGGCGCGAGCGCACGTCGAACACCTCGGTGCCGCCGATCGGACGGGCACCGGTCACCCCCCGGCGCAGCACCGTCGCGAGCGCGCTGCGGGTCGTGACCACCACGAGCAGTCCGCGCACCTTGCCGAGCTCGGTGATCGCCTGCGCGACCTGATCGTCGGGGACGACCACGATCGCGCCGGTGAAGCGCACCCCCGCCTGCCGCGCGACCGTGCGGATGCGGCCTATCAGCTCGGTGATGGGAGCACCCGCGATGTGCGCCCCGACGATCTCCCCGCGCCGCAGCCCGATCGGGTCGCCGAAGTCCTCGGAGAGCAGCCCATACAGCCCGCTCGGACCCAGCACGATGTGGTCGAGCTTCGCGTCGGGGTCGACGCCGCGCTTGTCGGCGGCCACGTCGTGCCACACGGTGTAGCCCATGCCGAGGTCGGCGACGATGCGTGCGGTGGCCTCCTCGGCGAGCGCGTCGGCCAGCAGGTGCCGGATGTCGCGGGGCGCCGCCCGCACGAGGTCGGCGGCGTAGGGGTCGGCGATCTCCGCCCCGCGCCCGACCCACTCCCGGATGAGCGTGAGGTACCGCTCCCGTCGCCACCCGCCCGGCTGGCCGAACGCTCGGGCGCGGGGACGCGTGTCGGGGCGCGTCTGCGTGGAACGCGAAGCGGTGGCATCCGTCTCATCGTCGGAGGAGAACGAGCGGCCGCGGTCGAAGACGGCGCGCGCCTCGGGGGTGCCGATCAGCTCCCAGGCGCGCTGCACCCGGATGAACACGGCGGCGTCGCCGCCGGTGTCGGGATGGGTCTCGCGCATCCGGGCGCGGTAGGCGCGCCGCAGCTCGTCGTCGGTGGCGGATGCCGCAACGCCGAGCACCTCGTAGGGGGACGCCCCCAGGGGGCCGGCGAAGGGATCGGTCATCGGCGCTCCGTCCGGCGGGCGTAGGCGGCCGCCGCGCGGGACGACAGGGCGAGCAGGACGAGGATGTCGAGGGCGAGCGTCGTGAGCGAGCCGTCGAGGGTCAGCTGCTGTCCCCGGGCCCACCACGACACGAACGCGGACACGATGGAGATCGTCGAGACGATGAGCACGAGCACCCGCGCCCAGTTGCGCCCGAGATAGATGAACAGGGCGAGCACGAGGTCGACGACGACGAAGAAGCCGCCGCTGACGAGAGCGACCGTCAGAAGCACGCCGCTCTCGGCGGCGAGGCTGCCCGCATCCGACGCGCCTTCGAGGGTGGCGAGCACCTCGGGCCAGTCGAGCACGAGCGACACGAGCACCACGATGCCGCCGATGGCGCGCAGCAGCACGAGCAGGGCGCCGGCGACCGTCGCGCCGGGCCGCGGCATCCCGGGGTCGTACGGCGTCGGCTGCGCGAGGCGGGCGGGGGCCTCGAAGGCGGCGCGCTTGTGGGGCGTCTCGCTCATGCCGCCACCCGCGTGACGTCGATGATCGGCAGGTTCCCGTCGGTGCGGATGGTGTCGCCGCCGCCGTTGCGTGAGTGGTAGCCCGTCGAGAAGTCGGCGAGCACATCGACGCGGATCTCGGGATGCGCCCGGGTGAGGGTGGCGACGATGTGATCGCGTTCGATGTCGGTGTCGGCGTCGATCCGGTGGGTGATCTGCAGTGTGAACAGCGAGAGCCCGACGGAGGTGTCGAAGGTGCCCGCGGCGAGCCAGTCGACCCGCGCACCGCCGGGCAGCAGCCAGCCGTCGGGGCAGCGCCAGAACCGCACGTGGTGGCGCTGGGCGGGGTTGCCGTCGACCTCCTGCTGGTAGGCGAAGTCCTGCTGGCGACCGAAGAGGAACAGGGGACTGACCGGCGCCTCACCGTAGCTGCGTCGCGTGAGGGTCGACGCGACGATGCGCCACGAGGAGCGAAGCGTCACCGGGTCGGCCTTCGTCCATCCGGCCGCGGTCAGCGCTCGTTCGATCGCGTCGCCGTCCCCGCGCAGCGCGAGGTTGACCGGGTCTCCGAGCAGGCCGTCGCTCGTGCGGGTGCGTCCGATGAAGTAGTCGGGCACGTAGATCGTGGTGAGGATGCGGTGCAGCCTCGGCAGCACGAGGTAGGCCAGCAGCGCCCAGAACACGATGCCGCCGGCGATGCCCCACCAGCCGAGTCGCAGCGACTCCTCGGCGCTCAGCACGGCGAGCCACACGGCCGCGACCCCCGCGAAGACGAAGAAGAACCAGTCGAACGCGATGCCGATCGAGTAGGCGCGACGGTGCGGGCGCGTGCTCATGACCAGAGCGGCACGGCCGGTTCGTACGAGAATGCGGCGGCGATCGTGTCGGGCGTGACGCCGTCGTGGGTGGCGGGGTTCCAGTGCGGATCGCGGTCCTTGTCGACCAGCTGGGCACGGATGCCCTCGACCATGTCGGGCTGGGTGTGTGCGAACCAGAGCACGAGGCGGTACTCCTGCTCGAGCACGGCGCGCAGCGTCGGCAGCTCCCGCGCCCGGCGCACCGCCTCGAGCGTGACGGCGAGAGCAGTGGGCGCCGCGTGGGTGAGCCGGTCGGCGAGGGCGGATGCCTCGGGCTCTCCGACGGCGCGCAGCTTCGCGATGATGCCGGGCACCGTGTCGGCGTCGAAGGTCGCGTCGATCCAGGGCTGCTTCGCGGCGAGCTCGGATGCCTCGGGCGTCTCGTCGAACAGCAGCACGAGCTCGGCGGGTCCGGAGGGGTCTGCCCGCGTGACGAGGGCGTCGCGGATCGCGTCGAGGTGCGCGGAGGGGACGAAGTGGTCGGCGAAGCCCGCGTGGATCGCATCGGAGGCGCTCATCGTGTCGCCGGTGAGGGCGAGGTATTCGCCGAGCCGGCCGGGTGCGCGGGACAGCAGGTAGCTGCCGCCGACGTCGGGGGTGAATCCGATGCGGGTCTCGGGCATCGCGAGCCGGGATCGCTCGGTGACGATGCGCACGGCGGCGTGGCCGGCGAGACCGATGCCGCCGCCCATGGTGATGCCGTCGGCGAAGGCGACGATGGGGGCGGGGTATTCGTCGATCGCGGCGTTGAGGGCGTACTCCTCCCGGAAGAACACCCCCACCTCGTCGGCCCTGCCCGCGACGATCGAGGCGTAGAGGGCGCGAACGTCGCCGCCCGCGCAGAGGCCGCGATCACCGGCGCCGTCGAGCAGCACGGTGTCGATGTCGGCGTCACCCCGCCAGGCGTCGAGCGCCGCCCGGAGGGCACGGATCATGGGCACGTCGAGCGCGTTGATCGCCGCAGGGCGGTCGAGGGTGAGGCGGCCGAGCGAGTGCTCGGTGCGCACCACGACGCCGGCATCGGTGGGGTGCACGTCGGTCACGGGGCAACGTTACCGCCCGATGACGGCGCAAATCCCGGATCGATCGGCGGTTGTCCGCCAAGATGGAACCACCACGGACCGAGGAGGAGCCGATGCCGGACGGCCAGGTGCTCGAATTCACCGACCTGCGCAAGAGCTTCGGCCGCGTCGATGCGGTCGCGGGCCTGACCGCGCGCGTCGAGCCCGGCGTGGTGACCGGCTTCCTCGGCCCGAACGGGGCGGGCAAGACCACGACGCTGCGCATGCTGCTCGGTCTGGTGCGCCCGACATCGGGCACCGCCCGCATCGGCGGACGCCTCTACGGTGAGCTGACCGATCCGCTGCGCAGCGTCGGCGCGGTGCTCGAGGCATCCTCCTTCCACCCGGGTCGCTCGGGCGCGAACCATCTGAAGGTCTACGCCCAGGCGGCGGGAATCCCCACCTCCCGCGTCGACGAGGTGCTGGCGCTCGTCGGCATGTCGGATGCGGCGGGCCGCAGGGTCGGCGGGTACTCGCTCGGCATGCGGCAGCGCCTCGGTCTCGCCTACGCCCTGCTGGGAGACCCCGGAGTGCTGATCCTCGATGAGCCGACGAACGGCCTCGACCCCGAGGGCATCAAGTGGATGCGCACGCTGCTGCAGCATCTGGCCCGCGAGGGTCGTACGGTGCTCATGTCATCGCACCTGCTCTCCGAGGTGCAGCAGACAGCCGACGCCCTGCTCATCGTCGCCAAGGGGCGACTGGTCTACCAGGGTGCCATCGAGGACATCGTCGGCCCCGACGAGGTGTCGACGGTGGTGGATGCCCCCGACCGCGCCGCCCTCGCGGCAGCCCTCACCGCGGGCGGCTTCACCTACGACCTCCTGCGCACGGGCTTCACGGTTCTCCACGCCGATGCCGTCGAGGTCGGCGCAGCCGCCGCGGCGGCCGGTGTCGCCCTGTCGTCGCTCGTGCGCCGCGGGCCGAACATCGAAGAGGCGTTCCTCGAGCTGGTCTCCGGCGACCGCGTGCATGCGTCCGCCGCCGGCATCCTCGCCCCCGCGGCGGACGCCGCCGCACCCGATGAGCCGGCCACCACCGCGTCGGCCGCACCCGATGTGACATCCGCGGCAGGTGTGCCCGACGGCTCGAGCACGACGGAGCTCGAGGGCGCGACAGAGGGCGCGGACGAGGTCGAGGGTCCGGCAGAGGTCGTCGACCTCGCCGACGTCCCGGTCGCCAACGCAGGGAGCGATGCGGCCGAGGAGCACCCGGATGACGCCGAGCCCGCCGCATCCGATACCGACCGCCACGACGAAAGCGAGCAGCGATGAGCCTCGCCCGTGCCACCCGATCCGAGCTGACGAAGCTCTACTCCACCGCGATCTGGTGGATCCTCGCGATCGTGCTCGTCGTCTACGTCGGGTTCGTGTCCACGTTCCTCGGATTCGTCCTGTCCTCATCGAGCACGGGCAGTGCGCTCAGCGAGTCGAGCAGTGAGGTTCCGGCGACGCTGTACAGCCTGGCCTCGTCGATCGGCTACGTCTTCCCGCTGCTGATCGGCACGCTCATCGTCACCGGCGAGTTCCGCCACAAGACGCTCACGCCGACGTTCCTGGCGACCCCCGCGCGCGGCACTGTGCTGTGGGCGAAGCTGCTGGCCTCGACGACCCTCGGACTGCTCTACGGCGTGCTCGCGCTTCTCGTGACCGTCGGACCGATCGCGGGTCTGCTCGCCGCCCACGGTCTGCCTACCGGTCTCGGCTCGTCCGACACCTGGGCGCTGGTCGGACGCATCCTGCTCGTGTTCGTGCTGTGGACCTGGGTGGGCCTGGGCCTCGGCACCCTCATCCGCAACCAGGTCGCCGCGATCGTCGTCGTGCTCGCGTTCACCCAGTTCATCGAGCCGCTGCTGCGCCTCGGCACGATGTTCGTCTCGTGGCTGCAGGATGTCGGGCGCTTCCTGCCCGGCGCGGCAGCCGACCAGCTGGTGGGCTCGTCCGTGCTGACGCTCGGTCAGGGCGGAGCGTCTCCCGACCCGCTCACCTGGTACGCGGCGGCCATCGTGCTGGCCGCCTACGCATTCGCGCTGCTCCTGCTCGGCCACATCTTCAGCTGGCGACGCGACGTCGCCTGAGCGGGCGCGTCAGCCGGCGTCGGGCGCGAGCTCGGCGACATCCGTCGGCTCGTCGCCGCCGTCGAGCCGCAGAGCGCGCAGCAGTGCCACGCCGTGCCGCGTGGTGAGGATGATGCGCGAGAACTCCGCCGACTCGTCGAGGTCGATGACCACACCGGGGCGCTTCGCCCGGATGACGGCGAAGTCGTCACCGACGCCGGTGCGCCACGTTCCCGCGGCGGTGACGCCCGGCACGTAGGTCGAGCGCCCGCGGGTGCCCCGCAGCCACGTCCACGGGTCGTCGGTGAGCTGAGCCCGGGTGATCGACGAGCGTTCGACGACGATATTCCGCTTGCGGAATGCCGTGAGCCGCTCGGCGCCCGACAGCACGATCTCGAGCTGAGCCGAGTCGAGCAGCAGGGTCACCATGCGCCTAGTCTGCCAGGGCACCGCGGCGGCCGCGGCGGCGTTTGCTTACATCCCGGCAACGATCCGACAACCCCGACGCCTTCTACGGGTGGAAGACTGAACCGGTGAGTCTGGCCGATCATCCGGCGCCGGCGTCCGCCGTGCGCATCCCCGAGGCGATCGCCGCCGCCCGCGCGGGCCGCGACCTCGACGTCGCCGACGCCGAAGCGCTGCTGGGTGCCGTCGGCGACGATCTCGAGGCGCTGCTGGCCGCGGCATCCGCTCTGCGCGACGAGGGGCTCACCGCAGCCGGCCGCCCGGGCGTCATCACCTACTCGCGCAAGGTGTTCATCCCGCTCACGACCCTCTGCCGCGACCGCTGTCACTACTGCATCTTCGTCGACACCCCCTCACAGCTGCGACTGCTGCGCAAGCCCGTCTACATGACGCCCGAGCAGGTGCTCACCGTCGCCCGCCAGGGCGCGGCCCTCGGCTGCAAAGAGGCCCTGCTGACCCTCGGCGACCGCCCGGAGGACCGCTGGCCCGAGGCGCGCGCCTGGCTCGACGAGCACGGCTACACCTCGACGCTCGACTACGTCGCCGCGATGGCTCGGCTCATCACCGCAGAGACCGGGCTGCTCGCCCACGCGAACCCCGGCGTGATGTCGGCGGACGAGCTGCGGATGCTGCGCCCCACCGCCCCCTCGATGGGGATGATGCTCGAGACGACCTCGCGCCGGCTGTTCGAGGAGCCCGGGCAGGTGCACTACGGCTCGCCCGACAAGGACCCCGACGTGCGACTGGCGGTGATCGAGGACGCCGGCCGCGAGCGGGTGCCGTTCACGACGGGCATCCTCGTCGGCATCGGTGAGACCGTGCACGATCGGGCGGAGTCGCTCATCGCGCTCCGCGATGCGCACCGCCGCCACGGTCACGTGCAGGAGGTGATCGTGCAGAACTTCCGCGCGAAGCCGCGCACCGCGATGCGGGCCGCGCCCGACGCGTCCCTGCTCGAGTACGTCGCGGCGGTCGCGACCGCGCGCCTCGTGCTCGGGCCGCGCATGCGCGTGCAGGTGCCGCCGAACCTGTCGGATGAGACGGAGTTCGAGCTTCTCGTGCGCGCCGGCGCCGACGACTGGGGCGGGGTGTCGCCGCTCACCGCCGACCACGTCAACCCCGAGCGCCCCTGGCCGCACCTCGACGACCTCGCCCGTCGCACCGCCGAGCTCGGCTTCACCCTGCGCGAGCGGCTCACCGCGCACCCCGAGTTCGTGCGCGATCCCGACGGCTGGATCGACCCCGATCTCCGACCCGCGGTCGCGAGGCTCGCCGACCCCGACTCGGGGCTCGCCGGTGACGCGGCGCCCGCACTCCGTCGCGGCGGCGCCCCGGCGGCATCGCGGCGCAGCGGCGGCGACCTCGCCCGACTCGCGGAGGCCGCGGCATCCGCCCCCGGAGACCTCGACGACGGCGACTGGGTGCGCCTGCTGACCGCGACCGGGTCCGGCCTCGACACCCTCACCGCGACCGCCGACGACGTGCGGCGCTATACGGTCGGCGAGACGGTCAGCATCGTCGTGAACCGCAATCTCACCTCCACCGGGTTCCGGGCGGTCGCGACCGGCGAGCCCGGCACGTTCACGCTCGACGACGTCGCGGCGATCACCACCGACGCGTGGGACCTCGGCGCGACGGAGATCTGCGTGCAGGGGCGGGTGGCGGCATCCGAAGATCCCCGCGCCTATCTCGACATCGCCCGCACCGTGCACGAGACGGCGCCCCGCCTGCACCTGCACGCCTACCGCCCGCAGGACGTCTGGGATCTCGCCGACCGCGGCGGGCTCGGTCTCGACGGTGCCCTGGCGGCACTCCGGGACGCGGGCGTGCGCAGCGTACCCGGCACCGGCGTCAAGGTGCTGAGCGAGCGGGTGCGACGGGCGGCGTTCGACGGCGACCTCGAGATCGACCGGTGGGAGACGGGCATCCGCGCCGCGCACGCGCACGGCTTCCGCTCGACGTCGGTGCTGTTCTACGGCCACGTCGAGACCGCCGGCGAGCGCGTCGCGCATCTGCGTCGCCTGCGTGAGCTTCAGGCGGATGCCGCGGCCGCCGGCAGCGGCGGCGGATTCACCGAGTTCGTGCCGATCCCGCTTCCCGCGCCGCTCGGCGGCGTGCCGCTCGTCGCCGGCCGCGCCCCGATCGACGAGCACCGCGCGATGGTCGCGGTCTCGCGCATGCTGCTGACGGGCAGTATCCCCCACGTACAGGTGCCCTGGACGCGGCTCGGGATCGCGGCGACCGCCGTGCTGCTGCGCTCGGGCGGTGACGACCTCGGCGGCACCCTGCTGGATGGACGCGTGCGCCCCGATGCCGGCGTCGAGCAGGGGCTCGAGCTGCCGATCCCCGAGGCCGCGCGGCTCGCCGCGTCGCTGCTGCGACCGTTCCGGCAGCGCACGACCGACTACCGCGAGCCCGACGCCGAGCGGAAGGCGACCCGGTGACGGCGACGCGGGTGCTCATCGTCGGCGCGGGCTTCTCGGGGCTCGCCGCCGCGTTCGCGCTGCGCGACGAGGGGCATGACGTCACCGTCATCGAGCGGGCGGCGAGCGCCGGCGGTACGTGGCGGGACAACGTCTATCCCGGCATCGCGTGCGACGTGCCGTCGCGGCTCTACCAGCTGCGCTCGCACCTGAGCGGCGCGTGGACGCGCGAGTTCGCGCCGGGTGAGGAGATCCGCACCTACCTCGAGCAGGTCGCCGCCGAGCTCGGCGACGCCCTGCGCTACGACACCCCGATGACGGCCGCGACCTGGGACGCGGGCGCGTCGCTGTGGCGGGTATCGACCGGCGGCGCCTCGCCGGCGCAGCTCGAGGCGGACGCCCTCGTGCTCGCGTGCGGCCGGCTGACCGAGCCGCGCATACCCGAGATCGAGGGACTCGCGAGCTTCCCCGGGCCGATCTTCCACTCGGCCCGCTGGCGCGACGACGTCGACCTCACCGGAGCCCGCGTCGCGGTCATCGGCTCGGGCGCGAGCGCCGTGCAGCTCGCCCCCGAGATCGCGAGACGCGGCGCCCGGGTGACCCTCTTCCAGCGCACGCCCGCGTGGATCGTCCCGCGCGGCGGGCGCACCTACGACGCCGACGAGCGGGCGGCTCTCGATGCCGACCCCGACGCGGTGCAGGCCGCGTACGACGCGCTCTACCGCGAAGGCGAGGAACGCTTCGCGTCGCGGTCGGGGGATGCCGCGGCCTCCGCGCGCGCCCACGCGACCGCCCTCGACCACCTCGCCGCGCAGGTGCCCGACGAGACGCTGCGGGCGGCGCTGACGCCGGCGTACGCGTTCGGCTGCACCCGTGTGCTGCTCTCGGACGACTTCTACCCGTCGATCGCGTCGGGTCTCGTCGACCTCGAGCCGTCGGCGCTCACCGAGGTCTCGGGCACGACGCTGACCGCCGCGAGCGGACGACGCATGGAGGCCGACGTCATCGTGCTGGCGACCGGATTCGCCGCCGCCGAGCAGCCCTATGCCGAGCTCGTCACCGGTGAGCACGGCACCCTTGCGGCTCACTGGGCGACCGGCATGACCTCGTTCGCCTCGACGGTGGTCACCGGCTTCCCGAACCTGTTCGTGCTCAACGGCCCGAACGCCTCGCTCGGGCACAACTCCTCGGTGCTCATGGCCGAGCAGCAGGCCCGGTACGCCGCCCGCGCCCTGCGCGAGCACCCTGCCGTGCGGCGGGTGCGCCCCGAGGCCGAGACCGCCTACACCGCCGCGATCGACGCCGCCGCCGCCGCGACGCCGTGGCTGACCGGCGGATGCCGCAACTGGTACGTCGATCCGCGGTCTGGCCGCCTGACGCTGCTGTGGCCGGCGCCCGTCGACGCGTTCCGGCGCGTGCTCGACGGCGCGACCGGCGCCGAGTTCGAGCCGCCGCACGAGCTCGTCGGCGCCGCCGGCGACGGTGCGGCATCCGTCATCGACTCGGCCCCCGACTCCGACACGTCCACGATGGGAGCATCATGACCATTCCCCTGCGCCTCGGCTACAAGGCCTCCGCCGAGCAGTTCGGCCCCGGCCAGCTCGCCGACTTCGCTGTGCTCGCCGAAGAGGTCGGCTTCGACTCGGTGTTCATCAGCGACCACTTCCAGCCGTGGATGCACGAGGGCGGCCACGCCCCGGCGGCGATCCCGTGGCTCGGCGCCGTGGGGGCCCGCACATCGCGGGTGCTGCTGGGCACCTCCGTGCTCACCCCCACGTTCCGCTACCACCCGGCGGTCATCGCGCAGGCATTCGCGACGTTGGGGCTGCTGAACCCTGGCCGCATCGTGCTCGGCGTCGGCACCGGCGAGGCGCTCAACGAGGTGACCCTCGGCCTCGACTGGCCCGAGCCGCCCGAGCGCTTCCAGCGCCTCAAGGAGTCGATCACGCTCATCCGCGAGCTGTGGTCGGGCGAGCGCGTCACGTTCGACGGGCAGTTCTACTCGGTGACCGAAGCCACCGTCTACGACCGTCCCGACGAGCTCGTGCCGATCTACATCGGCGCCGCCGGTCCCGCCGCCACGAAGCTCGCGGGCCGCATCGCCGACGGCTTCATCACCACGAGCGGCAAGGACCCGGCCCTTTACGTCGACACCCTGCTGCCCGCGCTCGAAGAGGGCATCACGAAGGCCGGCCGCAGCGACGACGACGTCGACACCCTCATCGAGGTGAAGGTGTCGCTCGCCGACGACCGCGAGACCGCGCTCGAGAAGACCCGCTTCTGGGCACCGCTCGCGCTCTCCCCCGAGGAGAAGCGCGACGTGCACGACCCGATCGAGATGCAGCGCCGCGCCGCCGAGCTGCCGATCGAACGGGCCGCCTCGCGCTTCATCGTGTCGACCGACCCCGACGAGCACGTCGAGCAGATCTCCCGCTACGCCGAGCTCGGCTTCCGTCACCTCGTGTTCCACGACCCGGGCTTCGACCAGGAGACCTTCCTGCGCACCTACGGCACCGAGATCCTGCCGCGCCTGCGCGCCCGTTTCGGAGCGTGACCGCCGCCCCGCCGCCGCTGTTCACCGTCGTCGTGCCCGTGAAGCCGACGTCGGTGGGCAAGTCGCGCCTGCGCGTCGCCGACCGCGCCGCCCTCGCCCGCGCGATCGCACTCGACACGATCGCCGCGGCCGCCGCGGCGCACCGGGTCGCCGAGGTGATCGTGGTGACCGACGACGCGGAGCTTCGCGCGTCGGCGGCGTCCGGCCGCGTGCGCGTGATCGACGAGGGCGAGGCACGGGGGTTGGATGCCGCGATCGCACGCGGCGTGGCGGCCGCCGCCACCGCCCACCGCGCGGCGCTCCTCGGCGACCTGCCGGCGCTGCGCTCAGGCGATCTCGACGCGGCGCTGGCGGCCGCGGCATCCGTCGACCGCGCCGTCGTCGCCGACGCGGAGGGCACCGGATCGACGCTCGTCACCGCGGGCGCGGGGGTGCCGTGGGCGAGTGCGTTCGGCGACGGCTCGTTCGCTCGCCATGTGGCCCTCGGGTGCGCGGTGCTGCCGGTGTCGGATGCCTCAACCCTCCGCCGCGACGTCGACACCGCCGCCCAGCTGGCTGTCGCCGCGACCCTCGGAGTCGGTCCCCGCACACACGCCGTCCTGGTCGCCGCCGGCTGAATCTCATGGCACGACGGCGACGTCGTGCACAAGATGCTTGGCGCCGGCCGACGACGCCCCTACTATGGGCCCACCGAGCACCTCCCGCAACGACGCATGGAGACTTCGATGACCGGACCCGTCATTCGCGCCACCATCCCCTACGCCCTGGGCGCCCTCGTGGTCGTCGCGATCATCGCGATGGTCGCCGCCAACCTCCTGTTCGACGGCACCAGCGCCGCGCGTGTCCTGACCTTCGTCGTCTGGAGCTTCCTCGCGTGCGTCGCCGTGGGCTTCGCGTTCCGCGTCGCGACGGCACGGCACCGCAGCGTGACGGCGCGGCCGGTGGCACGGCGCGACGACGCGACGCACTGAGATCCCCGCGCCCATGACCTTCGCGCAGCCCGTCGTCGACACCGTCGACGACGGGCTGCGCGCCTACGTCTGGGGCGCGACCGCGACGGGTATCGGCCGACATCCCGAGCGCATCACCGACCTCGAGCTGCGGCGCCGCACCGTCGCGATCGTGACCGAGCTCGACACCGTCGCCCTCGACTCCCCCACGAGGGACGTCCCGGACTGGGTCGCGAGGGAGGTGGACGACGTCGTGGCGCGGCACCCCGAGATCGGTGCCGACGGAGCCGACGCGCTGCGATCACTGCTCGCCTGGATGGTGCGCTGACAGACGCCGACCCGGCCTCGGGCGGCGCCTCGCCCGCCTGTGGACAAGAGCCGTCACCCGCCCGACCCCGGTCGTAACCTGACGCGCGTGAGTGACTTCTTCTCCGCCGATCTCGATGCGGATCTGGCCATCGCGACGGTCGAGCAGCAGATCGCCGACGCGCAGGAGCGTGCCGAGCGGGCGGCGGAGCTGAGGCGGCAGATCGACGCCGTGCGCGGGGTCGCGACGTCACCGCGACGCGAGGTCACCGTCACGGTGGATGCCGCGGGCCGCCTCGCCGCCGTAGAGCTCACCGACGCGGCATCCCATCTGCCGTCGCGCGACCTCGGCCGGCTCATCGTGCACACCGCGAACGAGGCGCAGCGGCGGGCCGGCGAGAAGGCTCTGGACCTGGCGAGCGAGGCCTTCGGCGCCGATTCACCCACCGTCGCCCACCTGCGGGGCGAGCTCGACCGCCCGGCGCCGTCGGCCGACACGACGATCGCCATCTGAGGGCGGCACGATGGCTGAACGCATCGCGATCGACGCGGACCTCATCTCCTCGCACGCCGCGCGCGTCGATCAGGTGGCCGCCGACGTGCGGGTGGCCGCCGACGCGAGCCGCGCGACGAACATGGGCGGCGGCGCATTCGGAGTGCTCTGCGCCTTCCTCGTGCCACCGGCCACGCTCGCGGCGACCATGGCCGGTTCCGCGATCGCCGCCGCGGAGGGGATGCTGACCCGGAGCGCCCGGGAGGTGCGCGGGGTGGCCACCGACATGGCCGACTTCGAGGACGACGTGGTGCGTGCGGTGCAGTCGATCGAGAAGGCGCTGGGGTGAGGCATCCATGACCGACAACCCGCTGGTCGCGACGAGGGTCGAGACCGCGACCGCGTTCAGCGGCGCGGGCCTGTTGGACTCGGGGTCGCAGCTCGTCTCGGCGATCGAATCGGGCAACTGGGTCGAGGGGGGAATGGCTGCGTTCTCGACGGCGGTCGACACGGTCGCGACGGTGTCGGATCCGCTCGGGTCGCTCATCGCCGCCGGACTCGGCTGGCTCATCGATCACTTCGAGCCGCTGAAGGGCTGGTTCAACGACCTCACCGGCGACGCCGGAGAGGTGCAGGCGTTCGCGGCGACGTGGACGAACATCCAGTCGCAGCTGCAGCAGTCCGGGGACGAGCTGACCCGGGTGCTGGGCGACCTCGACGAGCTGGCGGGCGAGGCGATGGACGCCTACCGGAGGTTCCAGACGGATGCCGCGCAGCACCTGCACGGCGCGGCGACGTGGGCGGGTGCCATGGCGACGGGGCTGCAGGTCGCCGCCACCATCGTTCAGGTCGTGCACGACATCGTGCGGGACGTGCTGTCGCAGCTCGTCGGCTCCGCGATCTCCTGGGCCGCGGAGGCGGTGGTCACCGTGGGGCTGGCGACCCCGTGGATCGTCGAACAGGTCGCGACGCGCGTCGCCTCGTGGACCGCGAAGATCGGCTCGAAGCTCACCGCGCTGCTCCGCTCGATCAAGACCCTCGCGACGCTGCTGGAGAAGCTTCGGTCGCTGCTCTCCCACGCCGACGAGCTGTTCGCCTCGGTGCTGAAGGGCGGCAGGAGCGCCGTGAGCCGGGTGCTGGGTCACGAGGGGGACGCGGTGAGCCTGACATCCGTGCGCCGCTTCGCCGACGACGACGAGGCTGTCGCGTACGGTCGGCAGGCCTGGGCCGGTTTGTCCGACGAGCTGACCCCGGCTCAGCGGGAGGCGGTGTTCGATTACACCCGCGAAGCACCCGGACCGAGCGGGATCACCTACGCCGAGATCAACGGCGCGCTGCGCAAGGGCCCGCCGTATCCGGCTGAGCTCGAGGGTCACATCCGCGCGATCGACGAGACGCTCGCCCGCCGACCGGTGACCGAGACGATCGAAGTGACACGCGGAACGGGCGTCTCGCACTGGCCCTTCACACCCAAGGCCGCCGCCGGCAACACGCTGACCGAGGATTCGTTCCTCTCGACCTCCCTCGGCGGACCCGCCCAGAGCTTCGCCGACAAGGACGCGATCCTTCACCTCACCGTGCCCCCGGGCACACCCGCGGGATGGGTCGAGGAGATGTCGCAGTTCGGCGGATCGGAGCGAGAGCTTCTTCTCGGGCGCGGCCTAGAGTGGAGGGCGACCTCATCGGAGCTCGTCAACGGCCAATGGCACGTCTACGCGGAGGTGGTGAAATGAGCTGGAAAGACGACGACGTCCACTTCCGCGTCGTCAGCGGACCACCGACGTACGCGCATCATTCCGACGGCCCGGTGATCGCGGCCCCTGTTCGTCGCGGCGACGACCTTCGCGGCTACCTCGTCACGTCGGCCGATCCGGCCGGCGGTGTGCTCGTCCTTCTGGCGGGTTACGACGACGAGGATTACGTCAACATCCACTCCGATCATTGGTGGCGGATCCTCGCTGACGGCGCAGCCAATGGCATCCCGGCACACGAGCTGTTCGACTCGCTCGTGGGTACCGCCGGTCCGGAGCGCTCCGGGGCAGTCGGCACGGATATCGTCACGTTTCCGAATACGGCCGCCGTCTCGGACGCGCTCAACCCCCCTCGGCCCGACCGGAACTCGCGCGGCGGTGCAGCCCGTGGCCGTGCGGCGTCGCCGGAGGTCGCTCGCACCCCCGTCACGCGCGAGCAGATCGACGCCGTGCTGCGCGGGGTCGCCCCGTCGACCCCGGAGATCGACGCCCGTATCGCCGCCCTCGACGGTGCCGTTCGGGTGCGCCCCGCGCCCGAGACGGTCGTGGTCGCCCTTCCGTACGACGCCGACGCACTTCCGGCGGGCGCCGCCCCGGGCGCGCGCGTGCACGAGCCCACGTTCCTGGTCGGGACGTTCCTCACCCGGGAGACCGTCCCGACGGGACCCACGATGCTGCACCTCACCATTCCCGCGGGCACCCCGGCGCTCTACACCCCCCCTGCGCCGGCCGAGGCGGGAGCGGGCACGCTCCTCCTCGCGCGCGGCCTCGACTGGGAGATCACGGAACTCGGTGCCGCCACCGTGTCGGGACGGGTCGTGTCCGTGCCTCCAAGCGGCGACGCCGGCTGAGTCACGGCGCCGCGCCGCCCGGGCCGAACGGGAAGCGTCAGCCGTCGACGCGACTGATCACGTCGACGATCCGGTCGATCACCACGGTCGCCGTCCGCGCTTGCTCGGCCGTCAGAGTGTCGATGGCGGCGACGATCGCGGCATGGTGTCGCGCGATGGCGTGATCAACGTGTGCCATACCGGCAGTGGTCGGCACGATGTAGTGCGCGCGCCGGTCCGAGGGGTGGTCTTCTCGCGCCGTGTACCCCTTTGACACCAGCCTGTCGACGATGTTCGTCACGTTGGCCCCGGACGTACCGAGCATGATCGTGAGATCCTTCGGACTCACCATGCGCTCGTCCCGCGAGGCCTGCACGAGGTATCGAAGTGCCTTGAGGTCCGTGTGCGAGAGCCCGGATGTCTCGAGCGCACGAGCTTCCTGCATCTGCTCCGCTCGGCGGTAGCGAAGAATGGCCGCACTCAGTTCCCGCCCGGCCTGGCTCGATGGCTCGTCAGCGTAGAGATGCTCGCCCTCGTGGCGCACGATCGTTTCAGGCATCGACGTCGTCTCGTACGCGAGCAGCATCGATTGCAGCGACCGCGAGAACGAATGTCGCGTGGTCTCCCAGCGATTGGCCGAACTCACCGGATGCGCGATATCGGCAATCCACGAGTTCGATCGTCCCGAAGAACTCACCAGAGCGACTGCCTGACCAGAACGATTCATCGACGTGATGCCACGTCGCCTCGTCAACACGGGACTCGGCCATCTCGACGGTGGTCATTCTGTTCCCCTTCGACTCAGCGGGCAATTTTGCTCTGAGGTATTGAACACCATGTTGATGTTACAGGTCAATGGCATTTCACACATTTGACCACTTACTACGTTACTCATACTCTAGACGCGAAGGAGAACCCCATGACCGCCTACCTCACACGCGCATCCGTCCAGCGCGTCACCCTCGCGCCGCGCGTGCGTCTCATCGGTTTCGGCGGATGGAGCGACCTCGCCGCAACGAGACGGCACCAGGCTCGCCTCGCCGATCGTCAGCAACGGTTCGCGGCGTGAGCCCCGTCACCGACCCGGAGTGGACGAGCATCACTCTTGCACCGACCGAGCCGATCGACATCGAAGCACTCATCGTTCACGAGGCCGGTCGGCGTTCGAGCGCCACCAACTGGTAGGGGAGCATCGGCGGTTCCGTTGCCACGCGTGTGCTCGTTCTGAGCGCACTGCCACGAGCTCGCGTCAGCCCGCCCGTCACCACCTACCGATCGCGTCCGTGTGGGTGACCGTAACTCCGGAAAGTCGGGGCGGCGCGCTGCCTCCGAGCCACTCAACAGGCACAACTCCGGACTTATGGCACGCCTGAGCTGCGTGGCACGCGACCTGCCGCGGCCGATCAACTCCGGCGCTCCTCTCGCGGCGAGCGGGGTTCAGCGCACGGCCGCGGCGAGCGCGGCGTCGGCGATCGCGGCCGAGGCCGCGACATCGGTCATCCACAGCGGCGCGACGACCGGGGTGATCCCGACCGCGGCGACGGCCGGCGCGAGCGCCGCGTCCTCCTCGGCGAGCAGCCACGCGTCGAGCACGCCGCCGGCGGTGCGACTGCCGTAGTGGGCGGCCACCGCGTCGGCCGCGGTGTCGACGCCGATCGCGGTGAGGCACACGTCGGCCATGCCGCGCACGACCGCACCGCCGATGATCGGCGAGACGCCGACGACCCGAGCGGATGTCGCGGCGAGGGCGTCCCGCACCCCGGGAACGGCGAGGATCGGGCCGATCGAGACGACCGGGTTCGACGGCGCGAGCAGCACGACGTCGGCGGCGGCGATCGCCTCGACGACGCCGGGTGCGGGAACGGCGCCGACCAGCCCGGGATTCTCGAATGCGCGGGGAGCGAGCGTCGCGCGGTGCCGAGTCCACCACTCCTGGAAGTGCAGCACCTCGCCCGACTCGAGCCGCACCCACGTGTCGGCCTCGCTGTCTGTCATCGGCAGCAGGGTCACGCCCAGCGGCCAGCGGGCCGACAGACGGGCGACGACCTCGGTGACGGAGAGACCGTCGCGCAGCCATCCGGTGCGCGCGAGGTGGGTGCCGAGATCGAGGTCGCCGAGCGTGAACCACGACCAGCCCGCGCCCCACGCCTGCAGCTCGGAGTTGACCCGCTCGGTGTCGCCGGCGCGTCCCCACCCGCGGACGGTGTCGTTCTGGCCGCCGAGCGCATAGAGCACCGAGTCGATGTCGGGCTGCAGACGCACGCCGCTCAGCCACAGGTCGTCGCCGGTGTTCACGACGACGGTCGCCGCGGGATCGCCGCGACGGGCGAGCGCCTCGCGCACACCGAGGGTGAACTTCGAGCCGCCGACCCCGCCGGCGAGCACGACGACCCGGGTCACGCGGGGGCCTGCGCGGATGCCGCGGCGCGCGCCGCGCCCGGAAGCGCCGCCGTGATCACGGCGAGCGCGTCGTCGTCGTGCGCCGCGGTGAGGAACCAGGCCTCGTAGACGCTCGGCGGCAGCGCCACCCCGGCGTCGAGCATGGCGTGGAAGAACGCGGGGTAGCGCCACGCCTCCTGGGTGAGGGCCTGGGCGTACGACCGCGGTGCCTCGGGCAGGAACGCGACGCCGAACAGCGATCCCGCGCTCGGCACGGCGTGCACCACGCCCTCGGCGGCGAGCGCGTCGGCGAGGGCGGTCGCGACGACGGATGCCGCGGCATCCACCTTCTCGTAGACGGCGGGCGTCGCAAGGCGCAGGGTCGCGAGCCCCGCGGCCACCGAGAGCGGATTGCCGCTCAGCGTGCCCGCCTGGTAGACGGGGCCGACAGGCGCGAGCGCGTCGAGGACGTCGGCCCGGCCGCCGAGGGCGGCGAGTGGCATGCCGCCGCCGACGACCTTGCCGAACGTGATGATGTCGGGGAGGTAATGCTCGCCGGCGGCCTGCTGCAGGCCCCAGAAGCCGGCGGGGTGCACGCGGAATCCGGTGAGCACCTCGTCGAGGATGAGGAGCGCGCCGTGCGCGTGGGCGATGTCGGCGAGGGCGGCATTGAAACCGGGCAGGGGCGCGACGACGCCCATGTTCGCGGCCGCCGCCTCGACGATCACGGCGGCGATGCGGTCGCCGTGCACGGCGAACACCTCGCGCACGGCGTCGAGGTCGTTGTAGTCGATCACGAGGGTCTGCGCGGCGATCGGCGCGGGCACGCCCGCGCTCCCCGGCAGCGCGAGCGTCGCGACACCGGACCCGGCGGCGGCGAGCAGGCCGTCGGAGTGGCCGTGGTAGTGCCCCGCGAACTTCACCAGCAGGTCGCGGCCGGTGACCCCGCGGGCGAGCCGGATCGCCGTCATGGTCGCCTCGGTGCCGGTCGACACCAGTCGCACCCGCTCGACGGGAGCCGCCTCGCCGACCCGCACGCGAGCGGCGATGAGCTCGGCGAGCTCGACCTCGGCCTCCGTCGGCGCGCCGAACGAGAGACCCCGGGTCGCGGCCTCCCGCACCGCCTCGACGACCTCGGGATGCGCGTGGCCGAGCAGCGCCGGACCCCACGACGCGACGAGGTCGACATAAGAGGTGCCCGCGGCATCCGTCACCCGCGGCCCCGCCGCCGACGAGACGAACCGGGGCGCACCGCCCACCGAGCCGTAGGCCCGCACCGGAGAGTTCACCCCGCCGGGGATGACGCCGCGGGCACGCGTGAACAGATCGTCGTTGCGGTCGGACACCGCACCTCCCGGATGGATCAGAGGGACTCGCGCAGCCAGCCGGCCGCCTCGAGCGCCCAGTACGACAGCACCGCGTCGGCACCGGCGCGCCGGATCGACAGCAGCGACTCGGAGATCGCGCCACGACGGTCGATCCAGCCATGCGCGGCGGCGGCCTCGATCATCGCGTACTCGCCCGACACCTGGTAGGCCCACACCGGCACATCGACCGAGGCACGCACCTCGGCGAGCACGTCGAGGTAGGGCAGCGCGGGCTTGACCATGACGACGTCGGCGCCCTCCTCGGCGTCGACGATCGCCTCCCGCACACCCTCGCGCGCGTTCGCCGGGTCGAGCTGGTAGGTGCGGCGGTCGCCGGTGAGCTGTGAGTCGACCGCCTCGCGGAACGGTCCGTAGAACGCCCCCGCGTACTTGGCCGAGTAGGCCAGCAGCAGGGTGTCGGTGAAGCCCTCCGCGTCGAGCGCAGCGCGCACGTGGGCGACCTGGCCGTCCATCATGCCCGACAGGCCCAGCATCGCCGACCCCGCCCGCGCCTGCGCAAGACCCATCGCCGCGTAGCGCTCGAGGGTCGCATCGTTGTCGACCGACCCGTCTGCGGCGAGCACGCCGCAGTGGCCGTGGTCGGTGAACTCGTCGAGGCACAGGTCGGTCTGCACGACGAGCGCATCCCCGACCTCCGCGGCGACCGCGGCGGTCGCGACGTTCAGGATGCCGCGCTCGTCGTCCGCACCCGAGCCGAGCGCATCGCGCACGGCGGGCACGCCGAACAGCATCACGCCACCGAGACCGGCG